>Ga0190313_1000601_pt1 | contig 21121 bp, 19 predicted proteins | sample 4870071011_MG_FD_169989 | JGI IMG/M metagenome (GOLD analysis project Ga0190313, IMG submission 169989) | Hydrothermal vent sediment bacterial communities from Southern Trench, Guaymas Basin, Mexico - 4870-07-10-11_MG | ecosystem: Environmental > Aquatic > Marine > Hydrothermal vents > Sediment ...
AGACAAACCAGAGCCAGGAGATGGAGCAAGTGGAGTATCGACAAGTCCAATTCTTAGATGGAAAGCAAGGGATAAAGATGGAGATAAACTAACGTACGATGTATATTTTGGGAAAGGAGAAGGTTTAAAATTAATAGCGAGTGACTTAAGTACAGAAACATATAAAGTAGAAGGTTTAGAAAATGGAGAGGTATATAGCTGGAAGGTAGTAGTAAAAGATGAAAGAGGAGGAGTAGTAGAGGGACCAGTTTGGAAATTTACGACAAATTATTTACCGGAAATTTCGAATACTCCATTTCCGCTGAATGAAAGTACAAATGTTTCACTATCAACTAGTTTAAGTTGGAATTCTAAGGATTTAGATGGAGACAGGATTATTTATGACATTTACTTTGGAAAAGTAAATCCTCCTTCTCTGTATAAAAACAATTATGAATACAGCAAAATAGAACTTGAAAAACTAGAAATTAATACCACTTATTACTGGCAAATAGTAGCAAAAGATGAAAGAGGTGGAATAGCTAAAGGACCTATTTGGAGTTTTACTACTACCCGTGCTCCCGAAAAACCTTCTAATCCGCTGCCTGTAAATAATGCAACAGGTGTTGAAGTTAGAGTTTCTTTAAATTGGCATGCAAGTGATCCTGATGGAGATATTTTATTATATGATGTATATTTTGGAACAAATAATAACTTACTATTAAAAGCTAAAGACTATGAATCAAATAAATTTGAAGTTCTTGAAAAACTTAAAGAAGGGACGACATATTATTGGAAGATTGTAGCAAAAGATGATAAAGGAGGAGTTACAGAAGGTCTCGTTTGGAGTTTTACAACAAATTATCGACCAAACAGGCCTTTCAATCCGACTCCAAAAGATGGCGAAACAAATGTTTCGGTTAATCCAGTTCTAACCTGGCAAGCAAATGACCCTGATGGTGATAGATTATTATATGATGTATACTTTGGAACTGATAATAACATTGAATTAATTTTGGAAAATTATGACAAGACTTCATTTAATCCGGGGCAACTTAAGGAAAATACCACATATTACTGGAAAGTTGTTGCAAAAGACGAAAAAGGTGGTAGGCGTGAAAGCTTTTTCTGGAGCTTTACAACAAAAGCTGTGAGTTCTTTACCAAGTAAACCCTCAGATCCCCACCCAAGCAATAAAGAAGATAATGTCTCTATTCATCCAATTCTTAAATGGAATGCATCTGATCCAGACGGAGATACATTGATATATGATGTATATTTTGGCTCGGAAAAAGAACCGCCATTGGTACTGGAAAATTCTAAAATTAATTATTTTGATCCTGGAGAGTTGCTATCTAATACCACTTATTACTGGAAGGTAGTAGCAAAGGATGGAAAAGGAGGAATTTCTGAGAGTCCTGTATGGCAGTTTACGACGAATTACTTACCGGAAGTAATAGACAAACCAGAGCCAGGAGATGGAGCAAGTGGAGTATCGACAAGTCCAATTCTTAGATGGAAAGCAAGGGATAAAGATGGAGATAAACTAACGTACGATGTATATTTTGGGAAAGGAGAAGATTTAAAATTAATAGCGAGTGATTTAAGTACAGAAACATATAAAGTAGAAGGTTTAGAAAATGGAGAGGTATACAGTTGGAAGGTAGTAGTAAAAGATGAAAGAGGAGGAGTAGTAGAGGGACCAGTTTGGAAATTTAGGACTAAAGATACATTAGTGCAATGGCAAAAAATCTACGGTGGTTCAAACAATGATATTGGATATTCAATTCAAAAAACAAGTAACAATGGATATATAATAGCAGGATATACAAATTCAAAAGATGGTGATGTTAAAGAAAACAAGGGTGAATATGATGCATGGATAGTGAAATTGGATGATTTAGGAAATATCAAGTGGCAAAGGACATTTGGTGGTTCCGGGTTTGATCTTGCGTATTCTGTAGAATCAACACAAGACAATGGATATATAATAGCAGGATATACAAATTCAAAAGATGGTGATGTTAAAGAAAACAAAGGTGAATATGATGCATGGATAATAAAATTGGATAATTTAGGAAATATCAAATGGCAGAAAACATTTGGTGGTTCAAATATTGATTTAGCAAAATCAATTAAACAAACCAAAGATGATGGTTATATTGTTGTTGGTTGCACTACCTCTGTAGATAAAGATATAGAACAAAGCCACGGGTTATCAGATTTTTGGATTATTAAATTAGATGAAAACGGGGAAATTGTCTGGCAAAAAGTTTTGGGTGGTTCTGGTCAGGATATGGCTGAATCAGTTGCTTTGGTTGAAGATGGGTATATCATCGTTGGTAGTTCAGATTCAAATGATGGTGATGTTAAAGAAAACAATGGTAAGGCTGATGTTTGGGTAGTTAAGCTTGATTTAGAAGGAAATGTCGTTTGGACTAATGTAATTGGTGGTACAGGATATGACTCTGCTTCATCGGTTTTTGAAACTAAGGATGGAGGTTTTATAATCTCCATTAATACCACTTCAAAAAATGGCTACATATCAAAAAATAACGGCAAAAATGACATTTTGTTAATAAAATTTGATAAAGATGGAAATATTATTTGGAAGAGTGTAGTCGGGGGTTCAAATGATGATTATGTATATAAAGTAAAAGAAACTAACGAAGAATTTGTTTTTGTGGGTAATACATCTTCAAATGATAGAGATTTTATAAACAATAAGGGGAAATCTGATATATATGTAGGATTATTGGATAAGGATGGAAATCTGAAATTTGTAAGAACATTAGGAGGCTCTTCAGATGATTATGCTTTTGATATAATTTTGGATGGTGGTTATATATTAGTAGGATATACAAATTCAAATGATGGTGATGTAACCAAAAATAATGGAAATAGTGATATATGGGTTTTTAAAATAAAGTAATTCATTAGGTAATAAAGATTAAAAATCATAAATGTTCAGTGGTAAAAAGTCATGAAAATGAGTGCATTTATGCTGTGGCAATTATTTTTAAAAGTTAAATAACAAAAAATAAGGTCGTTAAAATACCTTATTTTTTCTTTATTAATGACTTTTTATTGAATTATGGTCTTGCCTCACTGCTAAAAATGATTCCATGTTTCTCATTTCATTGTTAAATAAAAACTTAAAGGTTAATATTCCAATTATCCTTTAACTGAACCCGCAAGTAATCCCCTAATAAAGTATTTACCAAGCAGGACATATACAACCAAAGTTGGTAAAGCTGTTAATAGGGCACCAGCCATTTGTACATTCCATTCTACAACCTGACTACCAGCTAGGTTTACGAGTGCAACTGTAACTGGTTGTTTATCAGGACTACTTGTTACAGTTACTGCAAATAAAAATTCATTCCAAATATTAGTAAACTGCCAGATGATTACTACTACAAAAGCTGGTATTGAAATTGGAAATAAAACTTTTGTGTATGTTTTAAAAAAACCAGCACCGTCCATATATGAAGCTTCAACAAGTTCATTTGGTACTTCGCTGTAATAATTTCTAAAGATAAGGGTTGTAATTGGAATTCCATAAACCACGTGAACTAAAATTAAACCAGAGATTGTTCCGTATAATTTTATGCTTTGCAAAAACCTTATTAAAGGAAATAATATACTTTGGTATGGAATAAACATTCCAAAAAGTATTATTGCAAAAATTAGATTAGCATATTTAAATTTTACCTTTGAAAACACATATCCGTTTATTGAACCAATAAAAGCGGAAATTATTGTTGCAGGTATTGTAAGGTAAAAACTGTTTTTTAAATTGGGTCCTAATTTTTGGAAGGCTTTAATAAAGCCACTTAATGACCAGTCTTTAGGTAATTTCCACATGTCTGAGATTCCAATTTCTTGAAGAGGTTTAAATGTAGTTGCAAGAAGAACGTATAAAGGGACTAATATGTATAAAGAAATTAAAATAAGGAAAAAGTAGGTGAATATTTTTTTCATCTTTTTTCACCTCTCATACTGCTAAAAAGATATGGAACTATTACAATAGCTACAAACAAAAGCATTATGATTGCAATTGCTGAACCCATAGCATATCTATTACTTCTGAATGTAAGTTCAAACATATAAATGGCTGGAACATCAGTAACAAAGTTTGGACCACTTCCAGTCATAGCAAAAACTAAATCAAATATTTTAAGTGAAATATGACCCAGGATTATTAACGCACTCAAAGTTATAGGGGTGAGTAACGGCATTTTTACACGCCAGAATATTTTCCATTCACTTGCACCATCAACTTTTGCTGCTTCAATAATATCGTTAGGAATACCTCTTAAACCAGCAAGATACATCGCCATTGTGTATCCTGATAATTGCCAAACAGCGGCAATAATTACGGGTATAAGTGCTAGGTTGAAATGACCTAAAGAATCAGTTGATGTATACCAACCCCACATAAGATTATCAAGTCCTAATTTTTGAAATAAAAGATTCAAACCTTGAGGATTATTTGGTAAATTTCCAGGAGCAAAGATCCAGCTCCATACAGTACCTGTTACCACAAAAGATATTGCCATAGGGAATAGGAAAAGGTTCTGGAATAGACGAGAACCTTTAAGGCCTTTATCAACTAAAATTGCCATGACGATACCAAGAGCAATGCTTCCAAAAAGAAAGAAAAGGGTGAAAAATAAGGTGTTCCATAAATCAGTTTGAAATCTAGTATCTTGGAAAAGTCTTATATAATTTCTTAAACCAACAAATTTATACTCACCTCTTAATAAAGCAGAGAAGCTATTCCAGTTAGAAAAAGAAACTCTAAGAGTCCAGGTTATAAAACCGTATACAAAAATTGCAATTGCAATAATAGAGGGGGCAACAACAGATATTCCAATTACGAGATTTTTCTTTCTCAATTTTTCACCCCTTTTTAAAATCAGGGGCGGAATTTTCCGCCCCTATAAAGTTGTTAGTCTGCTACATATCCATTATCTTCGGCAATCCACAGAATTTCTTTAAAGGCTTTATTAACATCTTGTTCAGTAACAAATTTATTAATGGCATCCATTAATGCAGTAGAGAATGCTTCTGGTGCAGCAGAACCATGGATAATGGATGGACAAATTGATTTTGTTGAGAAATCGTTCATAGACCATTGTAGGTACACATCATATTTTGATTTATCGGCATCAATTCTTGCAGGAATGGACCCTTTAATTGGGTTAAATGTATCTTGAGCCTCTACTGTAGTGAGGAATTTTAACCATTTAATTGCATTTTCTCTATGTGGAGCATTTTTTGGAAGGCCGAACGTATCTGATACTAACATGAATGCATTTTGTGTACCTGGAACTGCAAACCAACCAAACTCAACACCCGGCTTCCAACCAAGAGTCTTAAGGTATCCTTCTGCCCAGTCTCCCATTACGTTACAGAATGCTTTTCCTTCAAATACTAATCTTGTTGCGTCCTGCCAAGTAAGTGCGGAGTGATCTGAATTGACGTATTTTAACAAATCTTTCATAACTGATAAAGCGTGTTTAATTGCTGGATCGTCAAATGAAGTTTCTCCTTTCCAGAGTTTGTTGTATTTTTCTGGGCCAAGTTCTGCAAGCACTATACTTTCAAATAAGTGAAGAGAGGTCCATTTGTTTTTGTCTCCTAGAGACAAACCAATATAACCTTTTTGTTGGGCCTTGTCAAGATACATTAAGAATTCTGCCCATGTTGTTGGTTCTTTTTTCATTCCAATTTCTTCAGCAATCTTTTTGTTATAGAAAACAACGTTTGCTCTGTGAACGTTAACTGGTACTGAGTAAATTTCACCTTTATAACTTACAATATCAAGAAGATCCTTTGGGAATTTATCAAGAATACCAAGTTCTTTATAAATAAATGTGATAGGTTCCATGAGACCTGGAATTACATAAGTATCTGTTAATTCCATTCCAGCGTGAACCTGGAATGAATCTGGTGGATTTCCACCAAGCATCCTTGTTTTAAGAACTGCTTTTGCATTTGTACCTGCCCCACCTGCAACAGCGGCATTAATAATTTCAATATCAGGATAATAAGTATGGAATAGATCAAAAAGAGCTAAAAGGCCTTCTTCTTCTCCACCACCTGTCCACCAGCTGAAAATTTCCAGTGCATTTTCAGAAGCTGCAAACACACTAAATGCAGCAAATAAAACAGCAAGAACAATGATGACACGTTTCATTTTCACACCTCCTTTTTAAAAAGTTCATAGATTATTTTAACATATATGAGTGTAATTTTCCAAAAAAAATCAACTGTGATAAAATATTTGAGAGGTGGTTTTGTGATAAAGTATTTTATCATGTTGAACATTTTAATTTCTTCTGTTATTCTTAATTCACTAGCTCCATTAATGCCTGTATTTCAAAACAGATTAAATATTTCAATATCAGCTTCATCTTCTATTCCTGTTTTTGGGGTTTTAGGGACCACAATTTTTTCTTTTATAATGTCAATTTTAATCTCAAAATTTGGTGTAAAAAAATCTAATTATTTTGGATATGTTTTTTTATTTATAGGTCTTTTGTTCTTTTCATTTTCAAGGAATTTAACAGGAATAATCCTTGCTTCATTTTTAGTAGGTGCATCTTCTTCAATTCTTTTTACCTCTCTTACGACGCTACTTGCTCATTTGGATAACCCAAAATTTGGACTTACACATGCATTTTTTGGTATGGGAGGAATAATTGCACCATTCTTAGTTTCTTTATCTATTAAATATGATTTTAGTTACAGATATCTTTATTTAACCTATTTAATTTTAATGCTTTTAATGTTTATTTGGAACTTTTTTATTAAAGTACCTGAAGCAAAATATGAGACGATGAAATTTGCTAAAATAAAGAAAACAATTTTAAAACCTGTATTTTTCATTTCTATAATTTCATTTCTATTATATTCCGGAAGTGAGATAGGGCTTGTTACGTGGATATCTAATTTATTCATTTATTTTGGGCATTCTGCTGATAAAGCCGCATTGTCAATAAGTATGTTTTGGATTTTTTATACCATTGCAAGGTTTTTGAGTGATTTTGTTGTAAAATCTATCAATGAAAAGAAAATAGTTGTTTTTTGTTCTTTGTTTTCATCTATTTTAATAGTGATAATGCTACTAACTAAAAATTCTTATGCTTTTTTAGTAATTGGATTTTTAATGGGAGCAATTTTCCCTATGATTCAAAGATATGCTAATATGAATTTAAACAAAGATGAGGTAGGTTTATTAAATGGTGTTACATATGGTTCAACGGGGATAGGGGGTATGATTTTTTCTTATTTTATGGGGTTGCTTTCGAACAAAAGTATTCCATCTATGTTTATACTTCCCATAATAGGGTTAATTTTCGTGTTTTTTCTTCAAATTTTTGAAAGAAGGGGGGCAAAAACGTGAAAATAGGACTTGTTTTTGGAACAAGGCCAGAAGTAATTAAAATGGCTCCTATATATTTAAAGGCAAAAGAAATGGAAATCAATGTAGTTTCAATTGCTACTGCTCAACATAGAGAAATGATGGATATGATGTTGAAAGTTTTTAGTTTGACTCCTGATTACGATATGAATATAATGACGGAAAATCAATCTTTAAATAGTGTAGCAGCAAAAGTATTGGTTAAAATGGAGGAGATAATAGAGAAAGAAAAATTGGATTGGGTATTTGTTCAGGGAGATACCACTACGGCTATGACAGGTGCTATATCAGCATTTCATAATGGGGTAAAAGTAGGACATGTAGAAGCTGGTCTAAGAAGTGGAAATCTGAAAGATCCTTTTCCAGAAGAAATGAATAGGCGTGTTATAGATCAAGTTTCCGATTTGCTTTTTGCTCCAACTACAAATTCAAAAAAGAACTTATTAAAAGAAGGTTTTGAAAAGGACAGGATTATTATTACTGGAAATACTGTAGTAGATGCCCTTTATTATGTTCAAGAAAAGTTTGATCTTGACAAGATAAGAAAAGAACATATTAAAGAAGATAACTATATTTTAGTTACATTACACAGAAGAGAAAATTGGGGAGAAAAAATGAGAAAAATTCTTGAAGGTATAAAAGAATTTTCAAAAGAATATGGTCTTTCAATAGTATTTCCAGTTCATTTGAATCCAAAGGTAAGAAAAATTGTAAAGGAAGTGCTTGGGGAATATGAAAGAGCTATTCTACTAGACCCAGTTGATTATATAACTTTCTTGAGCCTGTTGAAAGCTGCAAGAATTGTTGCATCAGATAGTGGAGGTATACAAGAAGAAGCTCCAAGCTTTGGAAAATTTGTAGTTGTTTGTAGAAATACTACAGAAAGACCCGAATTAATTGAAAGCGGATATGGAATCTTGGCTGGTACAGAAAAATCATCTGTTTTTAAGGCTCTTGTAAAGGGTTTCGATGTAAAGGTTGATAAAACAAAAAATCCTTTTGGTGATGGGAAGGCTTCTGAAAAAATTTTAAATGCTGTGATATAATCTGAATATAAAAAAGCTAAAGTTGTCCTAAGGAGGGATGATAATGAAGAGCATAATATATGCAATTCTTATAGGTTATTTCATAGGAGCTATACCATTTAGCTTTATAATTGCTAAATTAAAAGGAATTGATATTAGAAAAATTGGCAGTGGAAATATAGGTGGTACTAACGTTTTAAGAAGTGCGGGTCCGTTATATGGAGGGTTAGCTTTTTTATTGGATATTTCTAAAGGATTAGTTGTTGTGTTTTTAACAAGAAAATTTGGATTAAATGCGCAATTACTTGCTGGGAGTTTTGCAGTTTTTGGACATTGTTATCCAATTTATCTGAAATTTAAAGGCGGAAAAGGTGTTGCTACAACTTTTGGAATACTTTTAGGTATTTATCCTCTTTCAGGCCTAGTTTTTCTTGGAATATGGATTTTAATTGTAGGAATTACCCAATATGTATCTCTTGCCTCTATGGTAGGGTTAATAAGTGCAAGTATTTTCGTGTTAATAATGGGAAAAGACTACTGGATTGTTTTTTTGGCACTTTCACTTTTTTCGGTTTATAGACATAAATCTAATATTCAAAGATTGATAAATGGTGCTGAAAGAAAAACTGATGTGATTGATATGTTTTTAAAGATTAGAAGTAGAAAAAAGCATTAGGGGGTATTTTAATGGAGAATGCTATTACTCCTGAAGGGATTTTAATTTATATTAGACCAATTGTTGAATACTGGTATTATTCCCTCATTGTTGGAGTATTTTTAATTATTGCTGCAAAATTTGTTGAAAAAATTTCCATTGCTTTACTTGGTTTTTTGCTTGGTATTAATGTATTATTTCCTGTCTTACTAAATCAATTTCCTCAACTGAATGAATGGTTTGCTGAACCAGCATATTATCAAATATCTATGCTTGTTTTTGGAGTAATTGTTGCTGCTGTTTTATTTGCGTTGTATAAATCATTTGTTTTTATAGCAGGCTTTGGTGTTGTAGCTTTAATTGGTTATTATCTTTCTGACTTTGCACTCCAGTTTTTTGATATTCAATTAGGCTTCAATCCATTGTATATAACTGCCTCAATAGGTATAGGATTGGGCATTCTTGGAGGATTAATTTCATCCAAAAAAAGTTCAGAGGTTATATCTGTAATGTCAATAATTGCGGGTTCTGGAGCTTTAAGTGCCGTTATTGTTGGTTTTATAATTAGAGATAATGTTGATGAGAAAATGACTGAACCACTTTATTCTTCAATTTTTATTGGATTGTTTTTATTAATGGTTATTTTAGGTTTTGTATGGAACTTTAAAAATCCGAAAAAAACCGGAGGTGGAGGAAGTTGAGACTTTCTATCGAATGGCTAAAGGATTTTGTTGATTTTTCTGATACTCCTGAAGAGTTAGCCGAAAGACTTAGTTTAACTGGGAACAATGTTGAAGAAATAATTACACCTTTTAATGTTTCAGGGAAAATAGTTGCAGGAAAGGTAATTAAAGTAGAAAAGCATCCAAATGCTGATAGACTTATTGTTTGTAAAGTTGACATAGGAAGTGAAATTAGAACAATAGTAACAGGTGATTTGACAGTAAAAGAGGGAGATATTGTTCCTTTAGCATTGGAAGGTACCAGACTTAGTGATTTAGTGATAAGTCCTAGAAAGATGCGAGGAATTCTGTCTGAAGGTATGATGTGCTCTTTAGAAGAATTTGGATTAGAAGAAAAATCTGATTCAGTGTATAGATTTAAAGAAGAGATAGCTCCAGGAACAGATATAATTTCCTGTCTAAAACTTGATGATAAAGTTTTGGATGTTGAAATAACACCAAATCGTCCAGATTGTTTAAGTGTAATTGGGCTAGCGAGAGAAGTTTCAGCGTTGTATGATATTGATTTGAAATTGCCTGAAAATAGTTTTGAAGTTGATGGAAAATGTGAAGTAGATGTTGAGATTGAAAGTAAAGGATGCTGGAGGTACACAACAAGGGTTGTTAGAGGTGTAAAGGTTGGTCCAAGCCCTCTCTGGCTACAAAGAAGACTTATTGCAGCAGGTGTTAGACCAATTAACAATGTTGTGGATATTACAAATTATGTTTTACTTGAAACAGGGCATCCAGTACATGCATTTGACTTGAATTTACTGTCAAATAAAAAAATAGTTGTCAGAGATGCAAAAAAAGGTGAAAAATTGCTTTTACTGGACGGAGAAGAATATGAATTTTCTGGAGACGAAGTACTTATAACAGATGGGAAAAGACCTCTGGCCCTTGCAGGTATTATGGGTGGAGAAGATAGCGGAGTTACAGAAAATACTACAGATGTTTTACTTGAAGTTGCAATGTTTGATCCAGTTAGAATTAGAAAAACTTCAAAGAAAGTTGGTTTAATGACAGAAGCTTCATATAGATTTGAAAGAGGTGTAGATCCAAACGATGCGGAATATGTAATAGATAGGTTATCAACTTTTTTAAGTCAACTTGCCGGTGGTGTATCAACAGAAGTTGTTGATGTCTATACCAAGAAAATTGAGCCAAAAGTGATAAATTATCCGCAAAAAACTACAGAAAAAGTAGTCGGGGAATATATTGAAAAAGAAACACAAAAGAAGATACTCACACGTCTTGGTTTTAAGGTTGAGGATCTTGATAACGATACTTGGAAAATACACATCCCGACTTTCAGATATTTTGATATAGAAAGGCCAATAGATATTGTTGAGGAAATTTCAAGAATTTATGGTACATCGAAGATAGAAAGTGAACCATTTAGAATTTTGGCAAAAGGTATTGGGAGAACCAAAATTCAGAGCTTAAGATATAAATTAAAGACCCATATGACATCTGAAGGTTTTAGTGAAGCAACAACGTTAACATTTGTTGCAGAAGCGATAGTTGACAGGTGGAATTTTACAAACGAAAAAGTTAAGATTAAAAATCCTATTAACGAAGAAATGGATGTCTTAAGGCCTACATTGATTTACGGTTTGATGGATTCCTTATCATATAACTACAAAAGACAGAATAGAAATGTTAAATTGTTTGAAATTGGAAGAGTGTTTAAAGGGACAACAGAGCAGCCTAAAGATGTAGAAAAAATTGCCGCTGTTGCTGTTGGTAGACTGAATAAATATGATTATACTGATAATAGGGTATTTACATTCTACAACTTTAAAGGTATACTTGATAATATTTCAGACTTGTTCAAATTAAAATTTGAATTTAAAGAAGCTGAGATTCAAGGCTTTGTTCCAACCAGAACGGCAAAGATTTATTTGGATGATAAGGAAATAGGCTTTATTGGTATGGTGGACCCAGAAATTGCAGATAAATTTTATGATGTGAAAGATGAAATCTACGTTTTTGAGTTATCTGCAGATGAATTATACGATAATTTCAAAGAAGTTCCTCCTTACAGAGAAAGTGCTGTTTATCCTTCTGTGAGACGTGATGTTTCATTCCTTGTTCCGAAAAACTTCAGAATGGGAATAATCATTGACGAGCTTTTTGATTATGATTATGTTGAAGAGGCCGGTATTTCTGATATTTATTCTGGAAAAGGTATACCTGAAGGATATACAAGTATTACCGTTTATTGTGTTTTTAGATCCAATGAAAAAACACTAAGTGAAGAGGAAATAAATAAGACTTGGACAGAAATTAAGAAAAGATTAACAGAGAAATATCCTTTGAAGTTAAGATTTGAGGAGGTGTAATGTGAAATCGGGTTTTGTAGCATTAGCAGGAAAACCAAATGTTGGTAAATCGTCTCTTGTTAATGCAATAGTAGGAAGAAAAGTATTAATTGTATCTGACAAACCTCAAACTACGAGAAATAGAATTAATGTAATTCATACAACTGATGAGTATCAGGTAATTTTTGTTGATACACCTGGGATTCACAAGCCTTTATATAGACTTGGAGAATATATGGTAAAAGCAGCTGTAACTGCTTTAAAAGGTGTAGATTTGATTTTAACTGTTGTTGACGCTAAAGAAGGAATAAGAAAACCTGAAAAATTTGTGTTTGATTTTGTAAATCAATCTGGAACCCCAACTATTGGTGTGATAAATAAAATAGATCTTGTAAAAAATGAAGTAGTAGAGCATCTGGCGAAGAAAATGGAAAGTGAACTGAAAAACTGTATAAAAGTAGTAAAGACATCTACAGTAAGAGGTGAAGGAATTAAAGAACTTTTAGATTTAATTATAGAAAAATTACCGGAAGGTCCACAGTTTTATCCTGAAGACATGATAACAGATAGACCATTTTCATTTATGGCTTCAGAGATAATAAGGGAAAAAGTCTTTCATTACACATATGAAGAGGTACCGCATTCTGTTGCTGTTATTATTGAAGAAATAAAAGAAAGGGATAATGGAGTTTTGTATATAAGGGCTAATATATATGTTGATAGAAATAGTCAAAAAGGTATTATTATTGGTCATCAAGGAAGTATGGTAAAGAAGATAGGTCAGGACGCAAGAAAAGAACTTGAATATCTTACGGGACAAAAAATCTTTCTAGACCTTCATGTGAAAGTCAAAAGAAACTGGAGAGACAAAGATTTCATTATTTTAAATGAAATTGGTATGAAAGATGATATTAAAGATTGAAAATTTTAATAAAATGTTATATAATTTTAAAAAAGCTTGGAATGTTCCAAGGAGTGATTTTTATTGAAAATAAGTAATTTGATCTCATCATTAAATTCATTGGTTTTAAAGGTTAATTGTGATGAAGAAACGGAAGTTGATTATATTTCTTCTTATTCTCGAGATGTTAAGGAAGGAAGCCTTTTTATCTGTCGTGAAGGTCAAACCTTTGATTCTCATACCATTATCGACAAATTGTATGCACAAGGTGTAAAAGTATTTATTGTGGAAAAGGAAGTACCAGATCATTATCCTTATATTCATGTTGTCGATTCTAGAATTGCTGAAGCGATTGTTGCAAGTGAGTTTTACGAAAGGCCTTACGAGAAACTTATTACTTTTGGTGTTACTGGAACCAATGGAAAAACAACTTCCGTTCATTTATTTCACCATATTATGCACACTTTAGGATTTAAAGGTAGTATAAGTGGTACGGTTTTAAATGATATAATGGGTGATAAATTTTATCACCATAATACTACTCCAAGTTCTATAGAAATTATGAGAAATATGGCTAAGACAGTGAAAAGTGGTGGGCAGTATTTTGGAATGGAAGTTTCTTCTCATGCCCTTGCTCAATACAGAGTGGAAAGTATTCAATTTGATATAGTTGGTTTAACAAATATTACAAGAGATCATCTTGATTTTCATGAAACTTTTGAAAATTACAAAAAGGCAAAACTTCATATTTTAAATTTGTTGAAATCTGAAGGAATAGCAATAATTAATCATGAGTATTTAAAAGATATAAGACATAACAATGTGAGAATAGTAACGTTTGGTACTGATAGAAAATCAGATTACGTAATTAAAGAAATTAATACAAATTGGTCTGGAACATTTTTCAAATTAGATACTCCTTTTGGTCCTAAAAATGTTTCTTCACAATTAATTGGAGAATATAATGCTTTTAACATTACGCTTGTAATTGCTGCTCTTACAGAAATAGGATATGATATTGATGAAGTCATAAGTGCTGTGGCAGCGTTTAGAGGAGTTGACGGTCGTTTCGAAGTTATTCATGAAGCAAGAAAATTGGGTATTGAAGTAATAGTTGATTTTGCACATACACCAGATGCACTTGAAAAAATAATTCTTTCCCTTAGAAAACTTGCAAAAGGAAGAATAATTACCGTATTTGGTGCCGGTGGTCAATCGGATATTGGCAAAAGGCCAATGATGGCTGAAATTGCATCCAAATATTCTGATATTGCAATAATTACAACCGATGATCCTCGTGGAGAAGATCCTGGGAAAATAATCAAAGATGTTGAAAAAGGAATAGTTCCAGATAGTTTATCTCTCTCCATTCTTGATAGAAGAGAGGCTATTGAAACTGCTATTACTCTTGCTAATAAGGGTGATGTAGTATTAATTGCCGGAAGAGGTCATGAACCATATCAAATATTCAACGACGATCATAAAATTCCTTTTAAGGATAGAGATGTAGCTATTGATATTATTTTTCAAAAAATAAATAAAGGAGAGAAAACCTTTAAATGAAGAAAGTATTTTTTGAAAATATTGATACTGAACTTTTAAAAAAGTTCATTGGTCTTCCTTTAGAATTTAAAGATTTAGAAGAATTTAAAGAAATTTCCTGTCAAGAAACAGGAAATTTATTTTTTATTTCTACAGATAAAGATAGGATATATGAGTTGGATTGTGATATGAAAATTTTGAAAGATGGTAATAAAATTGTTATTATCGAAGATAGGGAATATATAATTTCAATCAATGATGGTTATTATTACCTTTTAAATTACAAAAGTGATGGAGAAATATTCAGGTATTTATTCAAACTTGGTGATACAGAAGGATTTTTTGTTTTCAAAAAAGAATTAGATGAAAATGAAATTTTGCATTTTTTACTATCCATATTTTTAATTGAAAAAGTTTTGTAAAAGGAGAAATAAGATGGGTTATGTATATGTAATACTATCTTTTGTAATTTCACTGGTTTTTTTTCCAGTATATATAAAATTAATGAAGAGATATAAACTGGGGCAGTATATAAGGGAAGAAGGTCCGGATTTACATAATTATAAAACCGGGACACCAACGGCTGGAGGAATTATCTTTATTGTAGTTTCAGCTGTTATTGGATTGTTTATAAAAGTTCCAATTCCTCTTTTGCTATCTTTAATTTTATTTGGATTAATAGGTTTTATTGATGATTTTGCAAGTATACGAAAGAAGGATGCTCTTGGACTTCGAGCATATCAAAAACTATTACTTCAAATTGTTTTTTCAATAATAATTATTTCATTTACAGAAGTCAGGCCAATATTTGGTGTTGAAGTTTCAAAATTTTCATATTATTTTTTCTGGATTTTCGTAATTACTGGAGCATCTAATGCGGTTAACTTAACGGATGGGCTCGATGGTTTAGCTGGATGGGTCTGGGTTTCATCCGTTCTTCCCATGGCTTTTCTTTTCAAGGATAAGTTTTCGTTGATAGTTGTTTCAGCGGTTTTATGTTTTCTAATTTTTAATACAAGACCAGCTTCTATTTTTATGGGCGACACTGGTTCATTAGCGCTTGGTGCATTTCTTGCCACATTTGCAATGTATTACGATGCTGAGATTCAGCTTGTCTTTTCATCTTCCATTTTTATTATTGAAACCTTAAGTGTTATACTACAAGTGAGTTCGTATAAGATGTTTAGAAAAAGAATTTTTAAAATGGCTCCGATTCACCATCATTTTGAACTTTTAGGATGGAAAGAGGAGAAAATTGTAGGTGTGTTTACGGCTATAAATCTTGTAATTTCCTTATCTTATATTTTCGCTAGATGGTGAGACTTTGAAAGTAATCATTCCTTTAGTGGTTGTAATTTTAACATATTATTTTTCAAAAAAATATAAAATATTACTTGATTTTCCTGATGCTCGGAAAAATCATCATATGCCAACTCCTCAAATTGGAGGATTAATTTTATTTATATCTTATTTTATTTTTTTGAACATTCATGAAAATCCCCTTTTTACCCTTGGTGTATTTCTTTCTTTTTTCTTTGGCCTTCTTGATGATGTGAAAAAACTATCGTATAAAATAAAATTTCTGCTTGATGCAATTATTTCATTGATTTTTGTTTTGAATTCAAATCTTACACTTTTTGGATACAGTGGTTTTGGTGTGAAAATCTTTGCGTTTTTTTGGTTTTTAGCTGTTGCTAATGGCTTTAACATGATAGATGGTTTAAATGGGCTTTCAACAGGTGTTTTTTTGATCTATTCATTATTTCTGAAAAGATTTGATTTATCATTCATATATTTCCCCATTTTTTTATTCAATATTTTTGGAAAACTTTTCATGGGAGAATCGGGAACTTTACTTTCAGCTTTTATTCTTGTTTCTATAGCTTCTTCTCAAACAAACGAACTTGTTTATCTGACACTGGTTTTTGGTTATCCAGCGTATGAGGTTTTATCCAGTTTTCTAAGAAGAACAATATCCGGTAAGAATCCATTCTTACCGGACAGAGGACATCTTCATCATGTGTTTTCAGAAAAATTTGGAAGTTTGAAATTTTTGGTATTTGCATATCTGCTTACTTCTGTATTTATCTTGTTATCCCATAAATTCTACGGGGTTTTCATCTACATCTTTATTTGTATTTCCATCTTCATCTTCCAGCGCAAATTTCAATGAAGCAATTGCCACTTCAAGCTGTGAAAGATCCGGCTCTGCCGTTGTTAATTTTTGTAAAAGCAGTCCTGGTAAGGCAAGAAATCTCAAAAATGGAAATTTGTCAAAGATTTTTAAAAGTTCATATGACAAAGAAGCGATTACTGGAATAAATATTATTCTTATTAACACTCTTTGCAGACCAGTTAAAGGTTTCCATATCCCAAACAGGCTAAATAATAATATTGCCACAATTAAGAAAATCATAACGAAATTTGTTCCACATCTCGGATGAATTGTTGAATATTTTTGAACATTTTCTGGTGTCAATTCTTCGTTGTTTTCATATGCATGAATAGTTTTATGTTCAGCTCCATGGTATTGAAAAACTCTTTTTACGTCTTTCATAAAGGCGATAATCCATACATATAAAAGGAAAAATACAAGCCTAATAAATCCATCTACAAGGGAAAAAAGAAATTCGTTGTTTTTAACACCCACAAGTCCTGTTATCCAGACAGGTACTAGAACAAAAACACCAATTCCAAGAGCAAGTGCAATTAAGATTGAAAAAAATGTATCTGATTTTTTCATTTCTTCACCAGATGAGATCTCAGCTGATCTATCTAGAGCTTTTAAACCGTAATACAATGAATAGTACAGGCTAAAAAATCCTCTTAGAAATGGTATTTTGAGAAATTTTGTCCTTTTAATTTTTCCAAGACTTTCTGTAACTATTTTTCCTTCTTTGTCTCTAACTGCTATTGCAACTTTTTTTCCCATCATTAAAACGCCTTCAATAATTGCTTGGCCACCAACTTTCATATTTTATACCTCCCATTAAATAATGGGTGCATCAAGCACCCATATACTAACATTATATAAAATTTAATCTTTTCACTAAAACCATTATTGGCGAAATATGTTTTATTTCTTTCCAAATCATCTCGCCTTCTTCTACAGAATCTTTAGAACTAAAAAAAAATCATCGAAATACTTTCCCCGATTACTCAGCTTTCTTATTTGTCAGGTAAACTCTGAAAGAAATACCTGTTCTTGTTTCACCATCAATTTCAACTTCAATAAATCCTGGAACAGCGTAAAGATCCTTACCATCTTCAGATAAAAATCTCCTTGCTACAGCTAAAGCCTTTGATGCCTGATTAACTGCTCCGGCACCAATTGCCTGAATTTCAAGTTTTTCGTTTTTTGTGAGTGACCCTACGATTGCGCCAGCAACTTTGTTGGGGTTTGACTTTGAGCTAACTTTCAATGTTTCCATACGTTTACCATCCTCCTTGTGGAAAAAATTAATATGACTGCTACAGGTAATAATATTTTAACATAAAATTATTAAAAAACAAAATTTTAATGAATTTAGAGTTTTAAAATTTTCAAATGAGATTTGGTAATTGAATCTAAAATTATGTTGTACAATTAAGTTAGGAGGTTTATAAAAATAATTTTTGGAGGTTTGAAATGAAAGGAAGTTATATTTTGGTAATAGAACTTTTGAAAAAAAGAAAAATATACAAGTGGGATTTAAAAAAAGGTTTATATGCGTATGTAGGTTCTGCAATGAATAACATGGAGAAAAGAATAGAAAGGCATCTATCCAGAAAAAAGAAGAAACATTGGCATATTGATTATCTTTTAGAACATGCAAAAGTAAAATATGTATTTATGATTTCTTCTGATGAAAAGATTGAAGAAGAAATTTCCAAAAAATTATCCCGGGAGTTCTCAGGCCCTAAGGGTTTTGGATGTTCAGATTTAAAAGTGGAAACAAACCTTTACTACATTGATGATTTTGAGAAATTTATGAATTTTATTTCAAAATTTCTTATAAAATACAATACAAAATAAAATGTTCATTTACTTGGTTATTTTAAAAATATAATTAAAAAAATCAATTTTTTGGATTCTAAATTTAATATAAAAATGTGTTATAATCACAACAATCTCAGTAATATAGCCGGGAAAATTAGGTAAAAAAGTATTTTTTCTTGTCGTTATTACAATACTAGTAATTGTTATATCCGGAACTAGGGTAGAAAAAATACCCGCAAGATTTTCTATCGAAATTTCAAATGAAGTTTTGACATTTAATGGTTTTGGAGTATCTGCAGCATGGTGGGCACAAGAAATAGGGAAAAATTCGGAAGTTATGGAAAAAATTGTAAGATTATTGTTTAGTAAAAAATATGGTATTGGAATAAACATATATAAGTATTATATTGGCGCTGGTGAGCCAAATAACATAAAGGATTCTTGGAGAAAAGCTAATACACTTGAAGTTAATCCTGGCATATATGATTTGTCTAGAGATGAAGATGCTTTGAGAGTTCTTAAAAGAGCTTTAGAGTTTGATGTAACAAAATTATTGCTTTTGCATATAATCCACCTGCTAGAATGACTATTTCTGGATTTGTAGATGGAGGTTTTGATGGTAATTCAAATTTGCGAAGTGATATGTACGATGATTTTGCAAAATATTTAATTGATATTGTAGAACTTCTCATTTCAGAAGGTATTCCTGTAACAGAACTTAGTTCTGTTAATGAACCTCAATGGTTTTGGGATAGTTCGAAAGGCCAGGAAAGAGCTCATTACAGCCCTGATGAGGTTGTGAAATTATTAAGAGCAATCATTGAAGAAGCAGAAAAAAGAAATTTGAATATAAAAATTAACGCACCTGAATCCAGGAAATGGAAAAGTTCTAGGAAATATGCTGACGCAATGTTTACAGATCAATTGATAAACGAAAAAGTCTCAGAATTTCATGTTCATTCTTATTGGTCAAGTAGTTTGGATAAAAAGCTGTTTGTTAATTATTTAGAACGTAAATATCCAGACAAGAAAATTGTAATGAGTGAATGGTGCGAAATGGTCAATGGAAGAGATTATTCGATGGATTTAGCTCTAACATTGGCAAGGGAAATAATTGATGATATATTAACTAGAAAAGTCATTGAATGGCATTATTGGATTGCTGTTTCTAAATATGATTTTAGAGATGGTTTAATATATGTTGATTATGGAGAAGATGGAAATATAAAGAATATTACTCCCACAAAAAGATTATGGGTGATGGGAAATTTTAGTAAATTTGTTGAGATAGAATCAAAAGTTGTTAATCTTTCATATGAGAAAAATGGATACCTTGAAGCAATTGCTTTCAAATCACTCAATGAAGAGGAAATAGTTATTGTTATTTTAAATCCATCAGATTTTCCTCATGAGCTCTTTATAGACTTTTAGAATGAGAAATTTGAATTATCTAATATGTATGTTACTGACAAAGAGCATGATCTTGAGAAAATTAAACTTGCTTCGAGTGAGACAATAACCATTTTTCCTCAGAGTGTATCAACTCTAATCTATAAAAAATAAGGATTTTTCTTTTAATAAATTGATAATGGAGTTTTTGATTAAAAGTAAATAAAAATCAATAAGTTATTGTTAAAAAGTACTTAAAGAGGAAGGAGAGAAAATATGTTTAAAATGCTAAAAGAAGTTTATGAGACAGGTAATGTATTAGGTAATTTATACAAAAATGAAAAGGAAAAACTTAAAAGAATTTCAGAACAATTTGAAAAAATTTTCACCTTCATGTGTTATTTTTTCGGGTAGAGGTTCTTCAGATAATGCATGTATATATGGACAATATTTGTTTCAATCAAAGTTAAAAAAGGTTACCTTATCAGCTTTAGGTTCGTTGTTTGCTTTTTACAATTCCTTTCCTAAGCTTGATAGAACAATGGTAGTTGGAGTTTCTCAATCTGGTGAAACTGATGATGTAATAGAAGTTTTGAAAAAATCTTTAAATGAGAATTCCTTTACTATTGGTCTTACAAATAATATCAATAGTACTATGGCAAAGCTTTTAAAAGAAAATGCGATTTATTTAAATGCTGGAATAGAAGAAAGCGTTGCAGCTACAAAAACTTTTATATCTTCTATTGCTGTTTTTTATATGTTTTCAAAACTAATAAACAAAGAAGTTATTAAAATTGATGAATTGAAAAATCTTTTGAATTTTGTAATTTCAAAGGAAAATGAAATTAAGGAAATAGCGGAAAAATTTTTATTTGTTTAGGATGTCATAATTCTTGGAACGGGTTTTAATTATTCAATAGCTTTGGAGGGATCCTTAAAATTGAAGGAAACTTGCTATATAAATGCACAAGGACTTTCGATTATAGATTTTGTACATGGTCCTTTTGCAATGCTCGAACCGCATATTCCGGTAATTATATTTGCCCCTAATGATGAAACGATAGAAGTTAGCAAAAAGGTAATTAAAAGAGTTAAAAATGTAGGTTCACATATTCTTGTTGTTTCTGATAATAAGGAGGTTTTAAAAGAAGGAGACTTTTCAATTGAAATATT
>Ga0190313_1000602_pt1 | contig 21085 bp, 25 predicted proteins | sample 4870071011_MG_FD_169989 | JGI IMG/M metagenome (GOLD analysis project Ga0190313, IMG submission 169989) | Hydrothermal vent sediment bacterial communities from Southern Trench, Guaymas Basin, Mexico - 4870-07-10-11_MG | ecosystem: Environmental > Aquatic > Marine > Hydrothermal vents > Sediment ...
TGCCAGCACTGATTAAGCTCTCCAGAAAGAGCTTCGACTCAGGGTCTTTCACTTCTTCCACTACTTTTGGTGTGGTATAACCTTCAACATCAATTCCTTGAATGAATATCGCTGCATCTATAACCGGCATGAAGTGTAATTAGAGGAAAGGGTTAAAGGTTTATCGCTTTTGGGTATTCTTTACTTTTTGTAGAGAAAAGTTGTGCAAAGGTAAGAAAATTACCACGGAAAATGTTAAGATAAATACAGTCAATCTTGAACTAGTACTATCAATAGAGTTGTACTTCCCTTTGTCAATGCAACAACATAAAGAATATGAGTTCAAAAACTTTATATATTTCAAGAGTAACATTCAAATTGTGGATATTTTCCAAAGAGGTGGTGACAATGCCTGAAAAGCCCTCTTTTATAAATGACAAAAACCTGGCTATTCTAACAGTAATTCTATGGATATTTCCCTTTGCAGTGTACCTTTTCAACACACCAGACCCATCAGTTCTCCACATGAGCAAGCCATTCGCATATTCTGTGATATGGTGGATAATAGTTCTATTGCTCTTTGTAATCTGGGCGTACTATGATCTCGGGGGTGGCGAGTAATGGAAGCTTGGCAGGTTGCCACCACAATTATATTCTTCTACAGCTTGCTTGTAATAGGCATCGGTGCTTGGGCAGGAAAAATCATGAAGAAGTCCATGGAGGACTTTTACGTCCTTGGCAGAAAAGGGAGCACAATCGTCACTTTCCTTGCAACCGCAGCAACTTATCATAGCGCTTTTGCGTTCTTAACAAGTGTAGCGGTGTTTGCAACGGCGGGTGTTACTTTTTGGATTGCAGCTTCTGCCTGGACAGTTCTCGCGGGAATCTTCATGTACATAGCTGGACCAAGAATATGGAAGATAGGGAAGGCCAGAGGACATATAACTCCCGCCGATATGCTGAGCGATTTCTATGACAGCAAAGCTATTGGAGTAATAACTGCAATTGTCATGGCACTTTTCATAATTGCATATATAGTGGTCCAAGCCGTTGGTCTTGGAATAATTCTCGATGTTGCAAGCCAGGGGCACATTCCTTATCAGTGGGCCTCACTAATATTGATACTCGTGGCAGCTGTCTATCTTTTCCTCGGTGGGCTTAGAGCTGCTTACTGGACCGACGTACTTCAGGGAATTTGGATGTACATAGGCATTTTCGTGGCAGCATTGATTATCGTTGGCAAACTTGTACCTGGAGGCTTTGCAGTCCTTATGGACTCCGTTAGGGCAGTAAATCCGAAGCTACTAACCATGAATTGGACGCCTCAAAAGATGCTCGGGGCAGTCCTTATATATGGCCCTGGTCTCATGCTTCTCCAGCACCTCTGGATTAAGTACTATATAGCCAAGGACGAGAAAATCCTTAAGACGTCTGCAGTAGGAACTGCAATCTATTTGAGCACCTACTACATTGCCGCAGCACTAATAGGACTTTCAGCTGCAGTAGCGAATGCAAAGGGAATCCCAGGGGTTCTCGATGCTGGGTTTATCTCGGCACTGAAAGCCCAGTATGGAAGTGCCGATGCAGTTGCGGCGGTGATGATATACAAGCTCCTTCATCCAGTTCTCGCAGGATTCCTGCTTGCCGGCGCCACTGCAGCAGCAATGTCAACCCTCGATTCATTCTTAGGCTCAACATCGATGATTCTGGTCAGGGATATCTACCAAAAGCATATCAAGCCCGGTGCAGATGAGGGACATTATGTGCTTGTCAGCAGAGTCTTCATGATAATTTGGGCCCTCATAGGATGGTACTTCGCCCTCCTCAAGCCGGGTCTAATATTCAACATAGCTTCAATTGCCTGTGCTGGTGGACTACAGTTCCTACCACTCCTTCTTCCAGCAATAGTTCCAAGTACGAAGAGGTACATAAACAGAAACGGTGCCCTCTGGGGATTGATAATTGGGAGCTTCCTCGCAGCGTTCCTCTCACCACAGATTGGAGGAAAAGTTGGCTTCCCAACTGTTGAACACCCAGCCGTTGCGGGTCTTGTAGCAGTAATCATCAATGTAATAGTTGCACTCGTGATTTCAGCAGCCACAAAACCCAGCGAGAGGGAGCTTAAAGTTATGGAAGAATACAGAGAGATCCTTACAAAAGCTTAAATTTTATCTTTTTTATTTTCTCTTGAGTTCTGGAGGTGATAATTATGAAAGTTGACCTCAATTCTGATCTCGGAGAAAGTTTTGGAAGATACAAACTCGGCATGGATGAGGAAGTTATGAAATACATTACATCAGCCAACATTGCATGCGGCTGGCACGCTGGAGACCCATTGGTGATGAGAAAAACCGTAAAGCTTGCAAAAGAAAACGGCGTTGAAGTAGGTGCTCACCCAGGCTACCCCGACCTTATGGGCTTTGGTAGGAGATACATGAAGATAACAAGGGAGGAAGCAAGGAATTACATTCTTTACCAAATTGGAGCGTTATATGCATTTGTTAAAGCTGAGGGCTTAACTCTACAGCATGTTAAACCCCATGGAGCTCTCTATAATGCTTTAGTCAAAGATGAAGAGCTTGCAAGAGGAGTTCTTGAAGGAATAGCAGATTTTGACAAAAAGCTGATTTTTGTAGGATTGTCGCTCTCAAAGCCCTTAGAGATTGCCAAGGAAATGGGGCTTAGAGTTGCTCACGAAGTTTTTGCTGATAGAGCTTACAATCCAGATGGAACCTTAGTTCCAAGGAGCAAAGAGGGTGCAGTAATTCACGATAAGGAGCTTATAGCGGAGAGGGTAATTTCAATGGTCAAGGATGGAGGCGTTAAAGCAATCAACGGTGAGTGGATCGAGCTTAAAGCTGATACAATTTGCGTTCACGGTGACAATCCAAAAGCCCTTGAGATTGCAGCATACATCAGAAAGCGCTTGGAGGAGGAAGGGGTCAAGATTGTGCCAATGGGAAAGATTATTTAAGCATCAACAATAATGGGAAATGGGGAAGAAGATGGGAATAATAGAGGCAGTTTATGAAAATGGAGTGTTCAAACCTCTAAAGAAAGTAAAAGCTCCAAAAAAGGTTAAACTGGTGATAATCAAAGACTTTGAAAGGGACTTAGAGGAAGTTTTTGGCATCCTTGAGGAGGACATAGACATCAAAAAACTCAGAAGTGAGTGGGATAGAGGATGTATTTAGTTGATACTGATGTTATAATTGACATTCTCAGAGGCATCAAGGGATCAAAGGAGTTCTTACTCGATATATCTAACGAGGGCATCTTTCTTTCAGTAATCAGTATGGCGGAGATATTTTCAGGGAAGGAGACAAGAGACCCAATAAAACACGAGAAAATATTGAGGTTTCTGTCTCATTTTGAAGTGGTGCCTCTAACTCAAGAAATTGCCATTCTGGGAGGGGCAATAAGAAGAGACTACCAAATTGGCCTGGCTGATGCGTTGATTGCTGCAACTGCAATCCACAATGGATTAACAGTGGTAACCCACAATACAAAGCATTTTGAGAAAGTTGAAGGGTTGAAAATTCTAAAACCAAGCTACAGGTGATTTTATGCAGTTCAAACCAGCTGGAGACTCTGCTCTACTTATTATTTTTGGAGATAGGATAGACGAAGGAATTAACAAAAAAGTCCATGCAGTTGCCAATGCCATAGAAAAAGCCTCACCAGATTGGCTTATTGAAGTTGTTCCCACCTATACAAGCATCTATGTGTATTATAACCCACTCAAGCTCAGCTATCAAGAAGTCCTCGATGCCATTAAGCCTTTCCTCTCAGCGGAACCAAAGGAAGAAAAGCCAAGGATTGTGGAAATTCCAACGGTCTATGGTGGAGAATTTGGACCAGACATTGAGTTTGTAGCTCAGCATAACGGTTTGACCACTGATGATGTCATCGAAATTCACTCAAAGCCACTCTACAGAGTTTACATGCTTGGATTTACGCCAGGATTTGCTTATCTTGGAGGAATGGATGAAAGGATTGCAACTCCTCGTTTAGAAAAGCCACGCTTGAAAGTACCAGCAGGGAGTGTTGGCATAGCTGGAAAGCAGACAGGTATTTATCCCATAGAAAGCCCCGGTGGGTGGCGTTTGATAGGAAGAACACCGCTGAGACTTTTCACTCCAGAGAAAGATCCACCAACTCTGTTACAGCCAGGTGACTACGTCAAGTTCATACCGATAAGTGAGGAAGAGTTTTGGGAAATTCATAAGAGAGAATGGGGCGAGCAGAAATGATTGAGCTCATTAATGTTCAATCCCTCACCACAATCCAAGACCTTGGAAGATATGGCTACCAGAAGTTTGGAATCCCCGTTAGCGGAGTCATGGACGAAGTGAGTGCGCGCTTGGCTAACTACCTCGTTGGGAATCATGACAACGCCCCTTTAATCGAATTTGTCTTAAAGGGTCCCACCATAAGATTCCACTCCTCAGCAGTTTTTGCAGTTGCTGGAAATGTCGATGTAAGATTAAATGGTATTCCTATTGAGCCTTGGCAGAGCCATTGGGCTAAGCGGGGAGATGTTCTTGAGATAGGAGCTCTAAAGAGTGGTGTTTATGGATATATAGCATTCGCTGGTGGAATTTTATGTGATAAAATCCTCGGAAGCTGCTCAACTTATTTAAGGGCAAAGCTTGGGAGAGCTTTGAAGCAGGGAAATAAGCTCAAGCTTGGATATGCAATTCTGACAGGGAAAGAAGGGAAAGTTCTGCCCGAAGCGTTAATCCCACGTTACTCAAACGAAAGTGAAATTAAAGTAATTCTGGGCCCTCAGCTCGAGCATTTCACAGAAAAAGGTATTGAAACTTTTCTAAGCTCAACCTATGAAGTAACCCCAAATTCAGACAGAATGGGCTACCGCTTGGAAGGTCCAGAGATAGAGCACTCCGAAAAAGGGGCAGATATAATCACCGATGCAATCCCTTTGGGAGCTATTCAGGTTCCAGCCAACGGGAAGCCAATAATCATGCTCGCTGACAGACAGACAACGGGAGGTTATGCAAAGATTGGGGTAGTTGCAAGAGTTGATGTGCCAAAGGTTGCCCAGACGAGAGCGGGAGGAAAGCTGAGATTCAAAGCAATAAATGTGAAAGAAGCCCAAGAGCTGCTTAGAAAGAGGGAATTTTTGTTCAGAAACATCAAACGCCTCCTTGATGGAGAAGTGAGAGGTTACAAGATAAAAGCACTTGGAGAAGAGTTCATGATTTTTGTGGAAAAAGAGAAATAGAAAAGGGAATTACTCTTTTTCCCTCATGACTTTGACCACTTTGTATTTTTTACCGTTACACTCGATTTCACCGACAATTTCAAGGATTTTAACAGTATCACCCTCAAAAAGTCCTTCTGGCCTAATTACATCCCTCTTTTCTGGATCATCGCATTCAACGAAGTTAATTTTAATCTTTGAACCAACTATTGCAAGCCTGGGCTCTATTGCCACTTCTATAGAAGGCTCAACAACCTCGACAACTCTGACTTTTCCTTCATGAAGGGGACAAGAGTGTTCTATGTTCCTTACTCGCACTACTTTGTACCTCCTTCCAGGCTCTAAGTTCCCAACGCAGACCCTTGCCAGCCTACAGGTTTTGCATGGGTCAGCTGCGCCGTAATAAATGAATTCAACACCAGGTTTAGCCAACTTTTCACCAACTAACGTGATTACCATTCTGACACCCCCTATGTGAATGGTGATAGTCAAATGACTCCAGTGATTTTAGCAGCTTTTTCAGCTGCTTCTCGCGTTAAACCATCCTTTCCCAAGATAGTATATCTCTCAGGTCTAATTGTATGCGCAATGGTTAGGGCTTCAATAATATACTCCGGATCAATACCTAATTCATATGCATTTGTTGGAGCATTGACCTTCTTTAAAGTTTCTCTAATTTTCTGCCACTTCAGTCCGTGGAGGTAAGCCATAATTATCGTTCCAACACCACACTGCTCGCCGTGCAGAGCTGGCTTAGGGGCAATTAAATCCAAAGCATGGCTGAAAAGATGCTCAGCTCCACTTGCCGGTCTTGAAGAGCCAGCTATACTCATGGCAACGCCGCTTGAAATTAAGCCTTTTATTACTTTTCTAACGCTTTCCTCATTACCCAGTCTTATAATGTCAGCGTTCTTTATCACCATTTTGGCACTCATTAAAGAAAGAGAAGCCGCATATTCGCTGTAATACTCTCCTTTGAGTTTATGTGCTAACTGCCAGTCTTTTACTGCCGTTAGGTTGGAGATCATGTCCCCAACTCCAGCCGCAAGATATCTGTATGGGGCAGTTTTGATGACTTTTACATCGGCAATAACAGCTATCGGCGGTTTTGCCTTTATCGAAGTTTTGGTATTAAGGTCTTTAATTGATGCATTTGCGCTTGCTATGCCGTCATGAGAAGCAGTTGTAGGGAAGCTAATGAACGGAATACCACTCTTGAATGAGGCAAGTTTAGCAACGTCAATTATGCTTCCACCGCCAACTGCAACAATCCACTGGATATTCTCGTTTTTTATCTTCTCAACTGTTTTTTCAACTTCTTTCATTGAAGCTTTTTTAATTGTCAAACTGTGAACATCAAAGCTCTCTTTTAAGTGATGCTTAACCTCCTTTCCAGCAATCTCTTTAGTTTTAGGCCCATAAAGAATCAGGACTCTTTCGCCTAATTTTAGCCTTTTAGCAACTTCCCCGACCTTATCTTTTAAATTTTCTCCAAGAAGAACCTCGCGAGGTAATTCCATTAAGTGCATGATTATCACCTTTGTTTATATTTCTCTCCCGAAGCTTAAAAATTAATTGGATTAAAGAACCTTTTTAAGGGTTCAATGCAGAACATTTACGGACGGTGATGTTCATGGCTTATTGGGTCAAGACTTACGGCGGAGGTGAGGCTGAAGCGGTTGCATTCCCCTCAGCCCCGACCCAGTAACTGGGAAGTCCTTTTTAAGGGAGATTGAAAATTGGACTAAGCTCAAGCATCCAAACATCGTTAGAGTTTACGACTACAACATTCTGCCAGTTCCATTCTTTGAGATGGAGTTTTGCGAGAGTTCGCTTGAAAAGCTTCCAAAACCGATGGACATTAGAAGTGCTGCCTTACTCGTCTTCAACATCGCTGAAGGACTTAAGTATGCCCACTCAAGGGGCATAATTCACCGTGATCTTAAACCATCAAACATACTCCTCAAGAATGACATCCCAAAAATCTCAGACTGGGGACTGAGCAAGGTTATCGGTAAAAGTGGGACAACTACAACGAGCTTTACAGCCCTTTACGCTGCTCCAGAGCAGTTCAGCAAATCGTCCACCGACGAGAGGACTGATATTTATCAGCTTGGCATCATCTTCTATCAGCTTGTTACTGGAAAATTACCCTTCGAGAGCGACGACCCATTTGAACTGATGTTCATGATAATGAATGAGGAACCGAACAAGCCGGGCGAGCTCAATCCTGATGCCGGGGATGTTGAGCCAATAATTCTTAGAATGCTGGCGAAGCACAAGGAAGACAGATACGAGAGTGCGGCGGAGCTTCAGAGCGATTTAGCCAGCTACCTTGGAATAGAGTTCAGGCGTGAGCTGAAAAGGAGCAGGACGATGGGGGACAAGCGTTTGATTATTTACTACCTTGGGAATTTGCTTGTGATGAGCGTTAAGATGGGCAATTTAACTGGCGCTTACAAGTACGCGAGTGATTTCACAATGCTGACGAGTGGAGAGCTCAAGCAGGAATTTGAAATGCTTGCGAAACAGTTCAAGCTCCGCCTCGAAGAAGGGCTCGAAATCCCAACGGAGCTAATAGAGAAAACGGACATACTCGTACACAAAGTTATGGTTAGGATTAGGTAGCTTTCTTTTCTTATCGTTATTTCCTCATATAAAAGGAAAAATTTAAATATTATTTCCTCATATAAAAAACCATGCTGAACAAAAATCTCGTGCTTCAGTATTTGGCGGATTTTCAGGAAAAGAAGCTTCCAGAACTGATTGAGAGGGAACTAAAAACCCCCATAAAAAAGGACTACGTTATATCAATCATTGGACCGAGAAGAAGTGGAAAAACCTTTTATTTTTACCAGCTGATGAGAGACCTCCCAAGGGAGAGCATAATATATATAGACTTTGAGCATCCAATCTTTGAGGGATTTGAGGCTAAAGACATCATTGACGTCCTGAAGCTTCACCGCGAATCTTTCGGGGAGCCTCAGTATATTTTTCTCGATGAAGTGCAGAACGTTCTCAAATGGGAAAAGATGGTGAGATACCTCAACGACGAAGGTTATCACGTCTTTGTAACTGGCTCCTCTTCAAAGCTCCTCTCCAAGGAGATAGCGACATCGCTGAGAGGAAGGGCTTTAAGCTATATCCTCTTGCCATTCAGCTTTCGAGAATTCCTGAAAGCCAGGAAATTCACCTATAAAAAGCCGTTGAGCTCAAAAAAAGAAGCTCGGGTAAAATCTCTGCTTCTTGAATACCTAACCTGGGGCGGCTTTCCAAGGGTGGTGCTTGAGGAAGATGGGACAATCAGGGAAAGGCTTCTCAGGGAGTATTTGGATATGGTCATCTACAAGGACATCGTGGAAAGATACAGCGTTAGGAATCTGCACGTTATGAAGCTGTTAATCCGCTCCCTTATGTGTTCATTCTCAAAGGAGTTCAGCGTTCACGGCTTCTACAATACCCTGAAGTCTCAGGGAATTAAAGTAAGCAAGGGTATCCTATATGAATACCTAAGCTACATTGAGGACTCCATGAGCATCTTTCTCCTGAGAAAGTTCAGCTACTCGTTGAAAACTTCCGAGCTTTCAATTCCCAAGGTTTATCCCGTGGATATGGGATTTGCAAGAATGTTTTCGTTCACTCCAGATGTAGGTAGGCTGATGGAGCTTGTCGTACTCCTTGAACTAAAGAGGAGAGAGAGGGAAGTTTATTACTACAAGAATCACAGGGAAGTTGACTTCGTTATTGTCGAGAAAGGTGCTCCCACTGAAATGATTCAGGTAACTTATGCAAGAGATAAAGATGATATAAAGCCAAGAGAGATGGAGGCGCTGGAGAAAGCCGGGCAAAAGCTGAATGCAGAGAAGACCGTTATTACATGGGACTATGAAGATGAAAAGGATGGGATAAAATTCGTACCGCTGTGGAAGTGGCTCTTGAAAGAAAAGCTTTAATTGGAAAGGGTAAACTCTTAGTGGTGATTAAATGGGGGTAAGTGAGGTATTCCAGGAGTACTTTGTGAACCCGATAAAATACAACACTGGCTATAACGTCGTTAACACACTAACCTACGCAATCATTTTGGGAATAGCGGCCTTAGGAGTTTATAAAATCCTAAAACGGCTGGGAATAAAATACGACAACGCATTTTTTAGAGCACTAATCCCTTACATGATATTTGGAGCATTTACAAGGGCATTAACTGATGCGACCATATACCCAAGAACGTATTTGACGGTGACTCCCGGAATATATGTGGTTGTGGGGGTAATAACATTCACTGCACTGCTCATTACACATAAGCTCTTTGAAGACTGGAGAAAGGTGTTTCTCTACTTCGGCTGGACGCTGGTAGGCTTTGATTTCGTCATGCTGCTGACACACTTAGATAAACTCCACTTCACTTGGATTATGCTGAAGTATTTCATTCCAGCTGTAATAATAGCGGAGAGCGTTATTTATTTGATGAGTAAAAAAATTGAGCTCGTCAGAGAAAACAGCTACCTCTTCTATGCCCATTTTTATGATGCAACGACTACTTTTGTTGGAATCCAGTTCATGGGCTATTGGGAGCAGCATGTCCTTCCAAGATTTCTGATGAATCTAACTGGAACAGCGGCAGTTATGTATCTTTTAAAATTTGTAACCCTGACGATAGCACTCTATCTCATGAAAGAACTGCAAGAAACCGAAAGTGACAGAGAGCTTATGGATTTCATCAAAATGGTGATTTTTATTCTCGGATTTGCCCCGGGAACGAGAAATCTATTAAGAATGCTCATGGGGGTTTGAAAATGTATGAAATGTATGAGTGGAATGAAATTGCCCTGAGTATTGCAAAGGAAGTTGAAAAGGAAATACTTCCTCTTTTTGGTAAACCTGAGGGTGGAAAAGTCATTGGAGTTAGTCCCAGCGGAGATAAGACAAAGCTCGTTGATAAGATCGCCGAGGATGTTGTTCTTAACGCACTAAAACCCCTTGATGTGAATATTGTCAGCGAAGAAATTGGGAATATTGATGTTGGAAGTGATTATACAGTTGTGATTGATCCCGTTGATGGTTCGTTCAACTTCATCCACGGCATTCCAATTTTCGGCTTCAGTCTTGCTGTATTCAAGGGCAGCAAGCCAGAGTATGCAATGCTCTATGAATTCATGACAAAGAGCGTTTATGAGGGAATTCCTAAAGAAGGTGCTTACCTCAATGGTAGACCAATTCATGTTAGGGAACTCAACGAGAAAGCAATAGCGATAAGCTTTTACACGAGGGGAAGAGGAGTAGGACTGATAAACAAAGTTAAGAGAGTCAGAGTGCTTGGAGCCATTGCGATAGAGCTTGCTTATCTGGCAAAAGGTTCTCTTGATGGAGTTTTAGACATTAGGAATTACGTGAGGCCGACAGACATAGCGGCGAGTGCTTTAATAGCCAAAGAAGCCGGAGCAATAATAACTGATGACACCGGGAAGGAGCTGAAATTTGACTTAAGCGCCTCCGAAAAGCTGAACATCATAGCAGTTAACGATGAAAAGCTGCTTAAGCTGATGCTGGAGAGTATTTAACACAACGAAAGATTTAAAAATGCATCACAAGGAGGTATATGCGGGCGTGCCGGGGTAGCTTAGCCTGGTCAAAGCGCCCGGCTCATAGGGCGACTCCCCTTCGAGGGAGCCTGAGAAACCGGGAGATCCGGGGTTCGAAGCCCCGCCCCGGCACCATAACAAACTTTTCTAATAAAAAGTTTAACTAAAAAACTCCGGACACGTCATATTTTTAAACTTGCCTTCCAAACTTAACCCATGCTTCTAACGAACCATGCAAAGCAGAGAATTGTCAAAAGGCTGTCAAAGAGGAGAAAGCTTGAGCGAGTTTATTCTGCACTTTTGGATTTCCTCAAAAATGCAGAAAGGATTGAGGTTAATGAAAAAATCATCATCTTCACCGATAAAAGGAAATCTCTTGTATGTACCAGACTCGATGCCGAGTTCTTGAGTTTTAATGAAATTATGGAAAGAGTCAGAGATATCAATGAGACTTACGAGTGTGTTTTCTGGGGGAAAGAGAAGTTTACAAAAGTTACAACACCCAAGAAATTTCTGGAGCAAATTCCTGAGGGTAGATACTACTTCTACATAAACAAGGAAAAGAAAGCGCTCTACATTGGAGATGAACCTCCGCTGTTGGCAATAACTCTAAGACCGGCAAAGAGAAAAGAGAGAATTTTGGAAGAAGAAACCAATCCTCAAGCTTCCAGTGGAACGACGTATATATCTCCAAATGGCTCCTCCTGAATAAGGTCAACCTTCCCCATGTTTGCTAAAAACAGCAGGTAGAGGAAAGTCCTTGCAACTATTTTTGGACTTGGGTCAAACACAAGCTCCCAGAAGTTTATCTTTTCCTTCGTTTCCTCATAGAGCTTCTTAACAATCGCATACAGTCTATTCACGTGCTTTTCGATGTCAACTCTGAAGTCATCAACAACAAAGATTTCTTCTTCAATCTCTACCTTCTTCTTTGCCTTTAGCTTCCGCTTTTCGACATCTTCAAGAGCATCCATGAGAGCCTCTATGAGATCATCTAAGGTATAGTAGCGCTCGACTCTTCTAAGGGGTGGGACATAAGGCTCAACATCAACCCTTATGCGCTCCTCCTTCTTCTCTTCTTCCTTCTCCTCATCTGCATAAAGTAAAGCCTCAGTCTTCATTCTCAAAAGAATTGACGCTGCAAGGATGGCTCTCGCTGAAAGCCTCAGGTCAAGTTCTTTCATTTCCCTTAAACGCTCAATGTATTTTTCTGTTAAGTCCACTATGTCAATGTTCCAAGGGTCCACTTTGCCCATTATGACAAGCTGGAGGAGGATGTCGATGGGAGTTATCTCATCTTCATATCTGCGCTCCATTTTGGTCACCCTTGAGTTCGGATAATGTCATACTCCAATAGCCTCCCTGAATACGGATTGTCTCAGCTCTTCTCTAAGAGCATTTTTTGGCACAACATCAACTTTTATTCCCAACTTTTCCGTCAGAAATTCCTCCAGAGCTATGAGGTCAAATAGATCGGCATCTTCTGAGAATTCAACGAGAACATCCACATCGCTGGTCTCCCTTTGTTCTCCCCTAACATAAGAGCCAAAGAATGCTAAGCTCTTGACTTTGTACCTGCTTTTCAGTTCGGGTTTGAGTTCTTCAAGAATTTTTAATATATCTTCAAGCTCCATTTTGGTCACCGTTCAATCCTCATCCAACCTTTCTCTATTCTCTTAAACTTCTTCTTTGCATGAACAAACAGCTTCTTAATATCTCTCAGATAGTCTTCATCGGCAAAAAGCACAATACCCTCTTCAAGAGCATCAAGAGCCAGGGGATGTCCTTTTAATATCATTCTCTGAAATTCCTTGGTGGTATATCCCTTGATGTCTATAGGGGCGGAAGTTTCATCAAGCAGATAGAGAAGTTTAAGTCGCTTATTGAAGTTTTTAGGCAACTCATCGGAGATAACCAAGATGTCAACATCGCTCCCAACTCCAAAAGTTCCCCTGGCAATTGAACCATGAAGGATTATGAGCTTTGGATTGAGCTTTTCCTTAAGGATTTGCATGTATTTGTCAATCTCTTTTTTGTATGGAAGCATTTGCACTCTCCCTCACAAAAGTTAAGATTTCTTCAGCAGCTTTGATTGCTTCTTCAGCATCAATCCTATCGTAATACTCGTAAGGCGAACCTTCAATATATGCATCTGGATAACGCGGAGGTATGTAGTGTCTGTCTAACAATCGGGCATTTCTAAGCAAATTCTCTGGTACTTGTACTTCCTTAGATAAAATGTCCAGAAGTTTCTTAATAGAGTGTCCATACGCCATTATTCCCAAACCATACAATAATGCTTTGACTGCCAATTCAGCAGCCTGTTGTGCTTTAAAGCATGCCCAGCTATAATCCCCACTGTCCTTGTCTCTAACTGCACTTCTTAATGTATACTCCGCATGCTTAAACCATCTTAGGAACTCTTCTTTATCAAACACCGTCAAACCCCCAAGCTATTTCTCCGCCTCGCCTTCTCAAGGTACTCCATTGCCTTCTCCAAGCTCAAGCTGACGACCCTTGAAATTCCATCTCTCATCGAAACACCGATTATCTTTTCAGCATTTGCCATCATAACATCTCTAAGGGTTATAACTATAAACTGACTGTGCTGTGATGCCTCTTTTATCAGATCAGCAACCCTCTTGACGTTTGCATCATCAAGGTGTGCATCAATCTCGTCAAAGAGGTAGAACGGAGCTGGCTTATATCTCTGAATTGCAAAGACAAATGCCAAAGCCGTCAAAGCTTTCTCTCCACCACTCATTGCTTCGATTCTCTTCACTTCCTTTCCAGCGGGCTTTGCCTCAATCTCGAGACCTCCACTGAATGGGTCATCTGGATTCTCAAGGATTAGCCTTGCAGAACCTCCCGGAGAAAGCTTGGCAAACAGCTCCGAGAAGTTCCTGGCTATTGCATTAAGCGTTGTCATGAAGACATTCTTCTTCTGAGCTTCAATCTCATCTATGAACTCCAGTATGCTTTCCTTCTCTGCCTCAAGTCTTTCCCTTTTTGACTTAAGCTCCATGTATCTTCTTTCCACAATCTCAAAGTCCTCAATAGCTTTCATGTTAACTGGCTCAAGTTCCTTGATTTCCTCTTCCATCTGCTCAATCTCTTCCCTCAGCTTTTCAAGGTCAAGCGGGATTTCCTTCACGAGCTTTGTATCGTGGTGCTTGAGCTCCCTGTTCTTCTCTTGGAGCTGGGCATTATACTGGGCAATCTTAATCTTGAGTGTATTTGCCTCAATCCTAAGCTCCTGCAGTCTGTTATTGAGCTTGTCTTTCTCCTCTCTGAGCTGGATTATTTCTTTCTTCAACTCCTCTCTCTTATCCCTCAAAGCTTTAAGCTCCTCTTTGACTTCACTTTCTTGCTCTTCTAACTTCTTCAGCTCCTCTTGGAGCTTTGCTATGTCCTCTTCATTCTTTGCTATGCTCTGCTTGAATGCATTAATCCTGTTCACAAGCCCTTCAATTTCCTCTTCAAGGCTCGCCTTTCTTGGAAGTAATTCTTCGTTAATTCTCACATTAAGACTTTCAAGCTTTGATTCAACTTTGCTCAGCTCTTCCCTAAGCTTGCTTATTTCATGTTCAATTTCTCTAATCTTCTGATTGAGCTCTCTTGCCTCTGGATTATCTAAAGCTTTCTTCAACTTGTCCTTCTTCTTTTCCAAGCGCTCAATCTTTCCTTTGAGCTTTGCAAGTTCACCTTTTGTATCATAGATTTTCTTTTCAAGGGCTTTAATCAGTTCTTCGCTCTCTTTAATTTCTTCGCTTAGAAGTTTATCTTCCTTCAGTAATCTATCCATGTCCTTTTGGAGAACATCCAAGTCTTTACTGACATCACTCTTCTTCATCCTGAGCTCAAACAGCTCCCTCTCAAGACCTCTATACTCAACCTTTAATGCATTAATCTCAGATTCAAGTCTCTCTTTTTCCCTTCCAAGGGCTTCCACCTTCTTTTTTAACTCTTCAGTGTTCACGGCCAATCTTGCCCTGGGCTTGTAATAACCACCAACTATAGCACCGCTCTTCTCGAGGAGTTCTCCACCAAGTGTCACCATTCTGACTTTTCCTATTCCAACGGCTCTTGCTTCATCCATGTCATTAACTATCAGGGTATCACCAAGGGCAAAAGCAACTGCATTCTTGAACTTGGGATCATAATCTACAACATCCATCGCTGGAATCCCAAGAGGAGCTTCCTTAAGGGAACGGGGCTTTATCTTGTTTAAAGGCAAGAAAGTTAATCTCCCAAGTCTATTCTCTTTTAGGAACTTGATTGCTTTCTCAGCTACCCTATCATCTTCAACAACGACATTATCCGCATGAGAGCCTAAAGCAACATCAATGGCAACAAAATAATTATCATCTTTGACTCTGATTAATTCAGCCAAAGATCCGTAAACCCCTGAAATGTTTGCTCTCTTTAAAGCTTCAAGTGCTTTATTTTTGCTTACTTCTCTCTGAGCCTCTGCCCTAATTAACTCTTGTTTGACTTTTTCCAGGTCTGGAATGACTTTTTGGAGTTTCTGCTGTTTTTCCTTAAGTTCTTTTTCAACTTTTCTGAGTTGTGACTCTCTCTTCTGCATCTTGCTCTCTATTTCACCAAGCTCAGCTTTTTTCTCATCAATCTTTGTCTTAAGATCCGCTATTTTGTTTTTTAGGGTTAATCTTTTTGCATTATTTTGAACAACTTTGCTTTTCAGCCTCTCTATCTCCTCCTCAAACTTCTTTATGTCACTTTCCTTCATGTAAAAGTCGCGCTTTGTATTTTCAAGCTCTTCTGTAACCTTATCAAATTTCTGCTTCGCTATAGTAAAGTTTTTGTCAATTTCGCCGAGTTTTACAATTAATTCATTTCTTTCTTTCTCTTTCTCTTCTATTTCCTTAAGCAACTTTTCCTTTCTCCTGCTCCATCTCTGTATTGCAGATTTATTCTTTTCAATTTCCTCCGAAATCTTCTTGAGTTCTTCTTTGCTCTTTATGAGTCTCCTCTGGCTTTCTTCAATTTCTTTCTTGGCAAGTTCAATATTTTTCTTAGCCATCTCTATCTTCGATTTTACATCGCTTATTTTTCTTGTAAGCTCTAAGATGCCATCTTCACTCTTTTCCTCCAGTTCTCTTTCTATTTTAGCCAGTAGGTTCTCTTTTTCAATTATTCCCTTTGCAATTTCCTTTAATTTATTCTCGACTTCTTTAGCTTCCCCTTCTATCTGTTTGTCTCTTTCTTCACTTTCTTTAATGAGCTTTTCAAGTCTCTTGATTTCCCCAACAAGGAGGGTAACCTTGGCTTTTTCTAATCTCTCCTTCAAATCCAAGTAGCGTAATGCATCATTTCTCTCTTTTTCCAGTTTGTCCAGTTGTCTCTTAACCTCATGAATAAGCAAATCCACTCTTGCAAGATTTTCTTCTGCTTGCTTGAGTTCTTCCATAGCTTTCTTTTTCTTTGCATCATATTCTGCAATCCCAGAAATCTCGTCAATTATCATTCTCCTTTCAAGAGGACTCATTTTGATGAACTTTGTGATATCACCTTGGAGAACCAAGTTGTATCCTTCAGGAGATATCATTGCAGCACTTAACATATCAAGAATATCGCTCCTGCTTGTTCTTTTACCATTAAGCCAGTATGTGCTTCTGCCATCTGGATATACTCTCCTCTTTATCACAACTTCATCCTCATCCACTGGAAATCCTCGATCTTCATTATTAAAATAAATTACAACTTCAGCATATTTTGCAGGAGGTTCTTTTTTAGTCCCTGCAAAAATTAGATCGCTTATTCTTGTAGCACGCATTGCTTTAGCAGAAAGCCCTCCAAGGACAAAAAGGATAGCATCACCAATATTACTCTTCCCGCTTCCATTGGCACCCACTATTGCCGTAAAGCCCTTAGAAAAGGGCACAACAACTTTCTTACTTCCATATGATTTGAATCCTTTCATCTCAAGTTTTTCGATGTATGGCATTTTATACACCTAAGGGGAAAGATTAGATGTGAGGTTATATATAAGTTACTGAAGTGAGGGAAAAATCAAAATATCACCCCTCAACAATGCGTTTAAGAAGAGCAACGGTTCTATCATCAAGCCCCTCACTAATAGTAACAATAAACCCTGAATTGTTCAAAAGTGCAATATCTCTGAGCTTCCCTGCAAACTTCAGCGCCGTTTCAAGCCCTTGCTCCATCATCAGATATTCAAAGGCATCCAAGACAATTATTGGGGACTCGTTAATAAGTTCCAATATTTTCTGCTCGATAATGTGAAGATCAGAAGGAGAAACTGCATCTGGATGTTCAATTTTGCTCACCCAAATACAGAGAGTAAAACGGTCTCGACAATCTGAGGGATTCCTTGTTATCAAAACTTTCTTTCTGTTGGAAAATCTCCTCAGGATTTCTGATACTTTAGAATAATGAACCACTTGGAAAAGTGAAGTATTACCCATTAACTCTGAGTTAAGATGTTCCTCATTCTTAAACATTCTAAACATTGCTTACCCCTCTAAATATAACCTTAAGAGGAATTTTGCTCTGATAAAATATCTTGATACGTATTGGAACATGTAGATTTTAGGAATGGGGCATCTTGTTAATAATTAATTAAACCTTGAATTTTATAAAATTTTGTCCTTATTTTTTAGTAAAAGCATGCCCAAAAATATAGAAAAGGTGCAAGTTTTTAATACATAATTAGTCATTCTTCCCTTTCACATAATTCCAATAAAACCCCGTTAACACTTTTTGGATGAACGAATGCTATTTTTGCCCCGCCAGCACCAATTCTCGGCTTCTCATCAATTAATCTAAATCCTTCCTCCTTAAGCTTTTCCAAGTGCTCTTCGATGTTCTCAACGCCAAGAGCAATGTGGTGAATACCCTCTCCCCTCTTGGCAATGAACTTCGATATTGGAGAATCCTCGCTCGTCCCTTCTAAAAGCTCAATTCTGCTTTCACCAACCTTGAACACTGCCACCCTAACCTTTTGGTCCGGAACTTCCTCAATCTCAGCAACTTTCAGCCCAAGCTTTTCCCAAACTTTTACAGCCTCATCTAAGTTCTTAACGGCAATACCAACATGGTCAATTTTCTTTATCATATTTTCACCCCCAGAGTTTCTTTCAAAACAACTTCAGCGGCAGAGTAAGGGTCAATTTCCCTCTTCACGATTTTATCAATAAGTTTTGATAACTCTTTGTCTCCAAGCCTTTCACTAATTTTTCTTGCAACAGAGTCGGAAACAATCGTCTTTACTTCCTCTTCTGCCCTAAACTTCCTCTTCCTCTCAATTTCGCCACTTTCCTCAAGGAACTTCCTGTGTTTCTTTATTTCTTCCCAGAGCTCTTTAATTCCCCTCATAGTGACAGCCACGGTTTCGACAATCGGTGGCCTCCAGCCACGCTTCTCCCACTTCTCTGTTTCAAGGTCAAGCATTAGATTAAGCTCAAAGAAAGTTGCATCCGCCCCCTCTTTATCAGCCTTGTTTATGACAAATATGTCTGCAATCTCCATTAAACCCGCTTTGATTGCCTGAATATCATCTCCCAAACCGGGAACTGTGACGAGGACTACAGTATCAGCGGTTTTTACAATGTCAACCTCAATCTGCCCAACACCAACAGTTTCAACAAAAATAACGTCGCACCCGTAAGCGTCAAGGACTTTAATGGCATCATTCGTTGCTTTAGCCAAGCCTCCGAGTGATCCACGAGTAGCCATGCTCCTAATGAAGACTCCAGGATCTGTCGAATGCCTTTGCATTCTAATCCTATCCCCAAGCAATGCTCCACCAGTGAATGGTGAAGTCGGATCAATGGCAATAACCCCAACTATAAGCCCTTCTTTCCTTGCTTGTTTTATCAGCTTATCAAGAAGAGTTGACTTCCCAGAGCCTGGCGGACCAGTAACACCAACGATATAAGCCCTTCCAGTATACTTGTAAATCTTTTTGATGATTTCGCGGGCCTTTTCCTCATCGTTTTCAACGAGGGTTATCAGTCTTGCAGTTGCCCTCTTATCCCCTTTGAGCATCCTCTCAATTAAGTCGTCAATCATTGGCATCACTTGGTTTAATTATCCAACTAAGAAATATAAAGTTTATCAGGCTCCCCTGAACTTCTTGAGCTTTGGAAGGCTCTCATCAATAAACCTAATTATCTCATTAATTGGGCTTCCAGGACCAAAAACTTTTGCAACTCCTATTTTTTCAAGCTGTTCTGCATCGTCTGGTGGAATAATACCCCCAGCAATCACTAATATGTCTTCATTCGGCTTAAGTCCTTTCTCTTCAAGAAGTTTGAGAATCTTCGGAATTAGAACCATATGAGCACCAGAAAGAATGCTAATCCCCAAAACGTCCACATCTTCTTGAATGACACTCTCAACAATCTGTTCGGGAGTTTGTCTAATTCCCGTATAGATAACTTCAAAACCTGCATCCCTCAAAGCTCTTGCAATGACTTTAGCACCCCTATCATGACCATCCAAGCCGGGTTTAGCTATGAGGACTCTAACTTTCGAGCGCTCAACCATTTCCACCACCGAAATTTCATTTGAGTAAAATAGTATTTAAAGGTTGTCAAAACTAAAGGGTCAACTTTACATTGGATATTTTGTCCAAATGTTTGGAAAGATAAAATTTACAAAACTCGGCTCCTGCATGGTCGCAATATGACAGAAAACAAAATAGAAATGTGTCATTTCTAATCCAAATCTCTACAAATATTTACCATGTTTTGAATCTTAAACCAAAAAGCATTTAACCGGACAAAGTACTACAATACGTCTGGTTTCTAAGATGATGGATCTCCATACCCATACCCAATATTCTGATGGCATTGGAATGATTAGGGACAACATTGCTGAGGCAGAAAGGAAGAGGCTCAGGATAGTTGGCATAAGCGATCATATCCATTACTTCACTCCCAAACGACTCAATGCATATATTTCAGAAATTGAACAGATAAAAAAGGAGAGTGACATCACTGTTCTGGCTGGAATTGAGGCTAACATTCTCACAACAGGCGTTGATATAACCAGTGAAATGGCAAAAAAGCTTGATTATGTTATTGCTTCTGCTCACGTATGGCTTGATCCTGAAGGAATTGGTGCTTATCTTGATTTAATTAAAATAGCAATCCAAGACGAAGATGTGGATATAATCGGACATTTTGGTAATGTTTTTCCCTATATCGGATACCCAAGCTATGAGGAATATCTGGAAATTGTTGAGCTTGCTGAAGAGTATGACAAAGCCTTTGAAATCAGCTCCCGCTATAGAGTTCCAGAGCTCGATTTCATCAAGCTATGTATTAAAAAGGGGATTAAGCTGACATTTGCAAGTGATGCCCATATGCCCAGTGAGGTAGGGGCCATTAGGTGGAGCGAAAAGGTCTTCAAAAAAGCTGGAGGAACGAAGGAAGACCTGCTATTTTCAGAACTGCTTTAGTGGAAATCCGAGATTTTTAAGCTCGAGTACAACTTTAATTGGCAAGCCGACGACGTTGTAAAAGTCTCCATGAATCCACTCTATGAAAATGGCAGCTTTTCCTTGAATTGCATAGGCTCCAGCTTTGTCTAAAGGCTCTCCTGTGCTTACATACCACCTAATTTCTTCCTCACTAAGCTCCCTAAACTTAACTTTCGTGACTTCAGAGCCGGTAATTTCTTTTCCTTCGTGAATTATGCAGTAACCAGTGATAACTTCATGAATCTTCCCGCTTAACAGCTTGAGCATTTTCTCTGCTTCTTCTTCATTTCTGGGCTTTTCAAGGGCTTTGTTCTCAAGGACAACTATTGTATCAGCTCCAAGAACAGTACCTCCCGTTCTGTTGTAAACTTCCCATACTTTCTTCCTTGCAACTTCAATTGCTTTTTCTCGTGGATTTTCCGCAATAACGCTTTCATCAGCGTTACTCGGCACTACCTCAAAGTTCTCAAAGAATCTCTCCAAAATTTCCCTTCGTCTCGGACTTTGGGATGCCAATATGAACATCGAAAGGGACTTAAGAACTTAGGATAAAAACCTTTCGGGCGATGATGATAATTTCGCTAGCTGAAGGTGATGACTACCCTCGCAACTGAGCTCCCAAAATATAAAAATTCAGAGGGAAGCCCAAATTTCAATTCCCGCTTCAAGCAGGCGTTTAAGCTCCCTTCCAATTGGCGTGTTCTTGTTCACCTTAACTATGCCCTTTTTTGATGGCGTTGCTGTGAACACATACTGCTCTCCGCCGAAGAACTTCAAAGGTTTCTTTGCGTAATCTGGTGAAACTCTTAGGACAATCTGCTTTTTCTTTTCTTC
>Ga0190313_1000603_pt1 | contig 21084 bp, 17 predicted proteins | sample 4870071011_MG_FD_169989 | JGI IMG/M metagenome (GOLD analysis project Ga0190313, IMG submission 169989) | Hydrothermal vent sediment bacterial communities from Southern Trench, Guaymas Basin, Mexico - 4870-07-10-11_MG | ecosystem: Environmental > Aquatic > Marine > Hydrothermal vents > Sediment ...
AACCTCCTCTTTTTCACCGGTTTTATATCACCCTTAGCTCCCGCTCTTGAATTTGAAAGGGGAAAAAAGGGTAGTAGAGGGGTATACGCACCTCATGGGGAAAAATGGGGTGGGTGGTTCGAATTGGAGGAAATGGTGAGGTGTGGGTTAGTGTGCATACCTCTCTACTGTGCCTGCCTTTCGACAGGGCGCAGGTAGTAATCGCCTTCCCGTATATAAACTTTTTCGCAGGATGTTTTTCCGCAATCTCCCGTCCTCTTGTTCAAAAGTAATTCTTTCCGCGGAATGCTTGGCCCCTCAGGACTCTGCTGGAGTCGCTTTAACTGATATATCTGTCTCTGGCCTCTATGTTCAATTTGCGTGAGATCTCCTTGACTATTGCCGTGGCCTCTTCCTTTGACATTCCCGCGGAGACAAGGTCCTTTATTATGCTCTCCTTGCTCCTTCCAGATTCGAGTTCGGAGGCGATTATCTCCTCGATTGTGTTCTCCTCCTCTTCTGAGTTGCCTGTCAAGTCGGATGATAGGACTGTCCTGAGGGTTTCTGCTCCGATTATCAGAGAGGACAATGCGTCGTTGAACTCCATCTTCCCCAGTGTCATGACATCGAGGTCCACCCTTATTCCGATGGTCTCCTCCCTTCCCGCCAGAAGGAACTTCATCATCTGGTTCTCATTATTGAGCAGCAGTATGTCCCTGTAGAGTTTAAGCCTCTCCTGATTGGGCAGTACCGCTGTCTCTATGCCCGTATATATCACGAGGTTAACGAACTTCTCCGTGACCTCTATCCCTATGGAAAACGGCAATCCTTCGGTGGTCGCCATTATGATGTCTGTTCCCTCTATTGGGGTGACCTCCCACTTCTGGTTAACAAGCCTCTTGCCTCCGTTCTCCTCTTGTAGCCATGAAACAACCTTCTCCATGGTCTTCTTGATTCCGTTCTGGGTCATGATATCTCTCCGAGTACCAATAGCGGGTGACTATTTACCTTTTACCGTTCTGTCGAGTATGTTATGAGCGACCACGATGCAGTGGTCAGCGTGGAGTATCTCCGGCCCCAGTGAGACCCTGAGCGGGTTGTACTTCTCCACTATGGCCTCTTCCTCCTCTGTGAGGTCCATATGGTCTCCGAGCACGAAGGTGAGTTCTTCCGGCTCTATATCTGCGTCTTCCATGGGCGTTCCGTTTTCGTGCAGATATATTACCCTGCTATCCGCGAGTCCTTCCATGACCTCCTCGAGTCCTACTCTGGAAACATATATGCCGGGGGATGAATTCACCTCTCTATCACTCTCGGCCTTCAGCAGAGCGTTTCTTATCAGAGAGCCGGTGCTCCTCTCGTCCGGGTTAAGGTATCTTATCTCTTTTCCCACCAGTCTCACGGTTACCGGAGGGTTCGGCGGTCCCAGCATTATGAGGTATATCTCAGTATCACGCCTTATGCCGTGGGAGAGAAAGAACGCCGAGTTGACGCATCTCAGAAGGACATCGAGCCGCCCGGCACCTCCAGCCATGTCGTTCAGTTTGAAGTTCCCGTCGGTTACCGCCCTGTGGCCGATGACAATGAATCTCCTCATCCTATCCCTTCTATCCCTTGAGGTCCATGTTCCCCATCTGCTTCATCAGCTGCCGCCTCATCTTCCTGTTGCCGGTGAGCGCTTTTATGGTCTTTCGTGAGTTGTTGTAGTGCTTCAACAGGTCGCGGACCTCCCTAGGGTCCACTCCAGCCCCCCTTGCGATCCTCTTTATTCTGGAGCTCTTTATCTCCTTCGGGTTCTCCTTCTCGTACTCCGTCATGGAATCCATGATGATGCGGTACCAGTAGAGCTTTCTCTGGGTCTCCTCCATCTCCTCTTCCGAGACCTTTCCCGCAAGACCGGGTATGGATGTGAGGAGCGATTTCAGGGGGCCCATGTTCCCCATCATCTCCAGCTGGGCGTACATCTCCTTGAGGGTGAACTTGCCGTGCATCATCTTCCTCATGGTCTCCTCGGCATCCTCCTCGCTCATGGCTTCGGACACCTTTTCCATCAGGGATTCCAGGTCCCCCATCCCGAGCAGTCTGGATAGGAATCTGCCGGCATCGAATTTTTCAAGGTCTCTGAGGTGCTCCCCCGTCCCTATGAATACTATCGGGGCCTGGGTTTCCGCCACCGCACTGAGGGCGCCTCCTCCTTTTGCCGTGCCGTCCAGTTTTGTTATTATGACTCCCGTTACATTCACCGCGTCGTGGAACGCCTTTGCCTGTGGGCCTGCCTGCTGTCCTACCGCCGCGTCCATCACGAGGAGCCTCTCGTCGGCTTCCGCCACCTTTGATATCTTTTTTATCTCGTCGATGAGGTCGTCTTCAAGGGAGTGGCGGCCGGAAGTGTCGATAATGACAACATCCGTGTTCTTGAACTCCTCCAGCCCTTTTTTGACAATTTTGACGGCGTTCTTCTCCTTCGGGTCGCCGTAAACAGGAACATTGATCAGGTCGCCTATCTGTTTCAGCTGGTCGTATGCCGCGGGCCTGTGAACATCCGCAGCTATCAGCGCGGTGCTGAGCCCCTTTTTTGTGAAATACAGCGCGAGCTTCCCCGATGTTGTGGTTTTCCCCTGACCGTAGAGGCCGACCATCATTATCCTCTGTCTCTTGAGCGGTATCTCCCTCTGTTCACCCAGAATCTTCAGAAGTTCCTCGTAGATTATCTTTATGACATGCTCTCTGGAGCTCATCCCCGCCTTGGGTTTCTCGGTTAAGGCCCTTCTCTCCACCTCCTTGGTGACACCGAGCACGAGCTGCACATTCACATCGGCTTTCAGCAGGGCCCGCTGAATGTCCCTCACCACATCCTGCACCAGTTTCCTGTCTATGTGCGAGGCGTTCGCCACCTTTTTGAGGGCATCTCTCAGGGATTGGCCAAGACCGTCCATTACCATGAATTCACCTTGGGAGACTAAAGGCTTATGCTTTTTAAAGTTGTGGTATGCTCAAGCGCTGCCTTTTTCCGCCGCGTATTTTTCCCCATACAGTATCAGGAAGGCTGTCGTGGTCGCACCGGCGGTGATATAAACCGCGATGAAGATTGGCATCGCCATTCCTGCAATGTAGAACGGATTTCCTTTGATGGGAAACAGCGGGTTCATCTCCCGGTAGATCAGCATGTCCAGTGTGATGTGGGAGTATGTGCCGATGAGCGCCCCGGCAAGCAGGGATTTCATGCTGCTATTTGTCTCCCATCCGAACCATTTCTTCAGTGTTCTCATATTGCGGTCCAGCACACGCAGGATTGCTGCCAGTGCTATGGCTACTATGGTGGCGGCCAGAAAGGAATGGAGATTGCCGTGAACGGGCGTGCCCAGCAGGATGAATAGGAGGAAGTCCATGTCTATGATTACGGAGCCGATGATGGCGCTGGCTATGTCAACCTTTTTGGGTCGGTAGTAGCTGATAAGGCCTGGAATTCCGATGTGCAGCGGTGTAACGGGCATTTCACCTCCCCTATTTCGAATTCCAATCCCCTTCTATCTTTTAAAGTTTGCTATTTGTGGCATCGAAGCCAACCTTTTTAAGTAGAATTACTTTCGTTGCGGTGATGTCCGGCCACGATGGAGCGGAGGTTGAGTTTCGCAGGGACCTGAGTCTCATGGATGCCACCATGATCGGTGTCGGTGCCATGACCGGCGCCAGCATATTCATACTCGCAGGTACCATTGTCGGATTGACCGGCTCCTCCGCCATCTTTGTCATCCTCATGAACTGTCTGGTGACGATCCTGACGGCCATGTGCTATGCGGAGCTGGCCGCGGCTTTTCCCGAGGCGGGCGGCGGGTATCTCTGGGTCAAGGAGAGCATGCCGGAGCCCTTCGGTTTCATAAGCGGCTGGATCTCCTGGTTCGGTCACACCATCGCCTGCGCGTTTTACACCGTGGTGTTCGCGAGCGCGATCGTCTGGTTCATGGAGGCGTATCACATCGCTCCCGACCTCGTCACCAACGAGCTTTTTTTCAAGCTTGTGGCCCTCATCATCCTCATAATATTCACTATTATAAACTACCTCGGAACCTCCATCATCGGGAAGGCAGAAACAGGCATTACCGTATTCCAGCTCATTGTGATCGCCATCTTCATAATCGCGGGAATCTACGCCATGGCCACCAACCCGGACGCAGGGCATTTCTCCCCGTTCTCCAAGGGCCTTAATCCCTTCCTGACCGCTATGGCCTTCCTATTCATAGCCTTCGAGGGGTACGAGATAATAGCCCAGTCCGCCGAGGAGATAAAGGAGCCGGAGAAGAACCTGCCACGGGCCATATTCCTCTCCATAATCATCGTGACCATAATCTACATGCTCTTCCTCGGCGTTGCCATAGGCGCAATGGGTGTGGGGTGGCTTGGTCAGGGAACGGAGGAGGTTCAGCATCATGCGATAATAGAAGCCGCGGGAATCCTCATCGGGAACTACGGCGAGGGGATGCTCCTGATCGGGCTTCTCGTCGGCACCACTGCGACCCTCAACGCCACCATTTACTCGTCATCTAGGGTTTCGTTCGCCATGGGCCGTGACGGCACATTCCCCGCTTTCTTCGGAAAACTTCACCCGAAGCGGAAGACCCCCGCTCATTCCATACTGGTTTCCAGCCTCATCATCGCCATCATCGCCGTTGCCCTCCCCATAAATGATATAGTGGCCGCTGCGGATGTGATGTTCCTCGTCCTTTTCGTCCTCGTCAATGCGGCCGTCATTATCCTTAGATACACCCGTCCTGATCTGGACCGAACATATAAGGTTCCCTGGTTCCCCGTTGTGCCTATCTTCGCCCTGATTCTCAAAGGGGTCCTTGCGGTTTACATATACGACATAAGCCCCATAGCATGGTACATAACGATTCTCTGGATTACGGTGGGTGCGGGCATACACTACTTTGCCGGCGGGAAGAAGGGAATCGTGGAGGCGAAGGACTTCAAGGCCCTATTCCCTTCCATACCGAGGGAGATCGACAGGGAGAAGTATTCGGTGGCCGTGGCCGTGCCTCCGGAGGGCGATGTTAAGGAGATGATCCATGTGGGGAGCGTATTCGCAAGGCGGCATAAGGGGCCGTTCTTCCTCCTCTCGGTCATTGAGGTTCCCAGGAGCATTCCTCTCAGGAGCGTCAGTTACAGCGAGACCGAGGCGGTCATAAAGAGGCTCGAGGAACTGAAGAAGCTGTCGAAGGAGAAGTACGACTCTCCTTCTGACATATTCGTCACCATATCCCACGAGATCCCCGGAGCAATCGTTGATTTTGCGAAGGAGAAGGATGTGAACCTCATGATCCTCGGGTGGAGGGGCGCGCTGAAGTCCTCTCTCTCCATGGGTACGAACCTGCCTTCCATAATCCGCCGGGTGGAGACCGATGTAATGGTCTTCAAGGCGGGCAACCGGGAGAAGTACAGGAAGATAACGATATTCTCCAGAATGGGGAGCGACATGCGCTTTGCTGCCAGAACCGCCAGAATCCTCGCGAAGGAGTTCATGTCCGAGATAACCATAATGTATGTGGTGAGCGATACCGGGAAGGTGGAGATGGCCCGGGAGATGTTCCGCAACTCCAGGGACAAGGACATGTTCGAGGGGCTGGGCCTTACCGTCAGGGATGATTATGTCTCCATAGATAGTGTCCATGAGAAGTTGAAGAACATAGAAACGGATCTGGTGGTCATGAACTACGACGACGCCGGGGAGCTGGCCAGTCATCTGTCCCGTGTGAAGGAGGAAAGGATGATGATGGAGGCGGATTATGCGGTCATATTCGTAAAGCAGTTCAGGAACGGCAAAGAACAGAGTGCGGATTATGACGACCTTTCCATGATGAAGCACACCTGATTCAGAGTATCTCTATCCCCTGTCCCTCCGTTAGAAACTCGTTCTGAATGGCGTAGATTATATTGGAGCGTATGTTCTCCTCGTTCTCGTATCCCTTTGCGTAAGCCACGATTTCGTAGACGATGCTCCCTCCCTCTATCTTCAGCGCCCTGACGATGGGCTCCGGCTCGGAGGCGATTCCCGGGGACTTCTTGGCCGCAGCGATGAGGAGCTCTTCCACCCTGTGGTGCGGGACCTCGAAGGGCACCTTTATCTTGACCGAAGCGCCGTAAACATTGACTCGGGAGTAGTTGCGGATGGTTCCGTTTATGACCTCGGAGTTGGGTATGGTGAGGAGCCGCCCGCGTATGTCCTTTATCTTGGTGACGAATATGTTGTGCTCCACCACGATTCCGTCCACATCGCCGATCCTCACATTCTCCCCGCTCTTGTAGGCGTCCATGTTCATGATCACCATTCCGGCGGAGATGGCCCTTGCGAATGTGCTTATTATGAATGCGAGGAAGACCCCCTCAATCATCAGCATTATGCCGAATATGAGAAGGGCAATCTCGTCCATGTGGAGCATCTGGAGCATGAGGTATATTATTATCGTCCACGCTATCGTCCACAGCCCGTATCTGGACCCCTTTCGCAGGGCGGAGAGCATCTCGGGTGTGAATGTTCCGCCCGGCCTCTTCTCCATCTCTTCAAGAATGGAGCGGACTATCTCGTCGGCGAAGTAGATTATGATTATTATGCCGCTTATGAGCCCGAGGAACGATGAGTTGTTGACGAAGAAGTCGTATGTGGCATGGAGGACGCTGCTGCTCTGGCCGAACATGGCGATTATGACTATTATGATGAGAAAGAGCGCTATGAGGAGAATGAACGACCTGAGCATCACCTCTATTATGCCGACGGTTCTGGGATTGGCGGTGTGCTTCGGTTTGCTTTTGAGCTCTCCCTTGTAATAGGCCATTACCCTGTGGGTGATATTGGATAAGAGAAGGGCCACGAAGATGATTATGGATATGGTTAGCAGGTCCCCGATGAAGGAGGAGCCGACAGCCCATAGGTATGCGAAGTTTCCGTCGGTATCTCTGAACAGCCAGAGGAAGAGGGTGAGCAGAAGCAGAAGCAGTATGAATTTCAGGTATCTGTAAACAAGTATGGCTATGTCGTAGTTTATGTACTTCATCTCCCTGCCGCTCAGGTACATGAAATACCTTTTGAGGTAGGCTATGAACCACATGAGGCTGACTGCAATCAGTGCGAACATGATCGCCGGGATAGCGTATATCCCCATCGCAGATGTATCGAAGGCCATGATATCGGGTGCCTATATTGATTTGGCTATTTAATGTTTGCTTATGGTGGGGTAGAAAATCTTCATATAAGGGTTTTGGGACAATGGAGTGCAGGGGTTGGGATACTGACCGAGTTATACAGTTAAAAGTGGGTCAGAATTTTTTATTATTTCAAAAATTCATAATTTTTTAAATGATGATTTTTGCCACGAAAGTTGGGGGGATCTATTTCCTATATTGTTTTGTATATTATGAGTTTTTGTTAGTAAGGACATAACAACAGGCATATTTCTGCAATGCGATCTCATCTGTTGCCCCCTCCCTTCTCCTTGGGAGTTGTCGCCCTTCCCGTTTCAAGTTCTTGGCATAGACGTGTCGAATTTTCGAGGAAGTCCACCGAAGGATCACTGGTATGATTTACTCTCAGTGAATTGCCACATGTCCGTCAATTCTTCTTTAACAGGATAATCCTTAAATAGGATAATCCCTATTATGGATCATGAAGTTCTACGACAGGGAGAGAGAGATTGCGAGGCTGCGAAGCTTCGGCGAAGGCCCCTTTATTCTGGCCGTGGTGGGAAGGCGGAGGGTCGGAAAGACGAGGCTGATCACCGAGGCGTTTCCCGGCTGCATATACCTCTTCGTAAGTGAGGAAAAGAGCGAGAGGATGCTCTGTGAAGAGTGGCGGAGGAACCTACAGGAGGAGCTTTATATCCCCGAGTTCAGCGATGCGGACCGGTTTATCGAGTATCTCATAAACACCACACAGAGAGTGATATTCATAGACGAGGTTCAGAATCTGGAGAGGATAAACCCCGCCGTCCTGTCTCGGCTACAAAGGGTGCTCGATGCGACCAGAGAGCAGGCGAAGGTGGTATTCTGCGGCTCGTATGTGAGCATGGTCAACAGGCTCTTCACCTCATCCGGAAGCCCCCTTTTCGGAAGGGCCGATGTGGTACTGCACCTCCGGGAGCTGGACTTCGCCACTGTTTCGGAAATACTGAGAGATATGGGCTTTTCTTTCAATGATACCGTCACTCTGTACTCCGTGTTCGGCGGAATGCCCAGGTACTACGAGCTGATGGAGAGAACGGGGGCAAGGGAGGTAAAGAGCATTGTCAGTGAGATGTTCTTCGACGAGTTCTCACCTCTCAGACACGAAGGTTCTCTTGTGCTCCGCAACGAGTTCGGCGGCGAATACCGTGTCTATTTCTCGATCATGGAAGCCATTGCATCGGGGAAATCAACCCTTACCGAGATATCGGACTCCGTCGGGATGAAGGCGCAGACCCTTTCCAAATACCTCGTATCCCTGAGAGAGGACTTCGGACTGATTGAAAGGCGTACTCCGGTCACTGATGAGGCAAGAAGGTCCAGATCTGGCCGCTACTTCCTGAAGAACAACTTCTACGCGTTCTGGTTCAGGTTCGTCCACAGGAACTACTCGTTTCTGGAGGAAGGGAAGTACGAGAGGGTCTTTGAGAGAACGATGGAGCTGCTCCCCGATCACACCGGCCGCATCTTTGAAGGGATTGTACGGGACAACCTGAGAAGGACGGACGAGTGGGATAGAGTGGGTCAGTGGTGGAATCGGAAGGGGGACGAGATAGACATCGTGGCCCTGAACGAGAAGAGAAAGGAGATACTGTTCGGAGAGGTGAAGTGGAGGAACCGGCCGGTCGGCTGGAATGTGGTTGAAGAGCTGATGAAGAAGAAGGAGCTGGTCAACTGGCACAACGGGGAGAGGAAGGAGAGGTTTCTCGTCGTTTCCAAATCTGGGTTCACGAAGAAGTGCATTGAAAGGATGGATGAGGAGGGAGTGATGCACTGGGATATCGAGGAAGTTGCGGGAATTCTGACAGGTGAGAGTCGCTGAAAAACCGCTGGTTTGCACGCTCTCAGACCGCCTCAAAAACCCCTGTTTATTTTACCCCCAAATTAGGGATTATAGCTTTTATAGCAAGTATAGTTACAGTGTTTTTACCAGTAATTTTACCGGTATTTTTCCCACGAGTCACTATGAAAACTATAAAAACTATAATCCGAAAGCGTTCTATCGCATATTTCTCTCTTAACCCCCTCCTCTGAACGACCATTTTTTACATCGTTCCAGACCCGCGAAAATCGGCTTACCATTAGATTTGCGACTATATTTGCTATATTTATCTCGATTCTGTCGGTTTGGAGGCCTCGACGCGGGGGCAAAGCTATATTTGCTATAAAAGCTAGATTTGTTAACGTGGTTCATAGCGCGGATTACCAGCAAATAAAGGTATAGATTTACATCTATGAATAGATTTGCGGCAGATACTTGTCTGAAAATTTGAAGGGATATGATTCCGGGGGTATATCGATACGGAAATGATTTAATGCTTTTATGGGCACAGTAAAGCTACTGGATTCTTAAGGTTAAGATGTGATTCTGAATCGCCAGTCGCAAAAGTTTCATCATAGCTTGGAAGTGGCTTTTCTGAGTGCAGCATATTGACTTTTGGAAAAATAACGAGAGTACATAGAAAATAAATCTTCGCAAAGAGGCTACATGACCGAAACCCTTTTATTTATGAGTGCGTTATATGGTCTCATGGCAGTAGCAATCCTTGGAGATAGAGGGTGTGGGAAGACTGTATTCCTCAGTCTTCTCTACGAAACGCAGGTGAATTATACGACTGAAACAAAGGGTGATTTCAGATTTATTTCGTCCCCTGGTTATGTAAACACTATGGGAAAAATAATAAACGACATAACCATGGGAGGATGGCCAGAGGCTACACTGAAGGGACTTCTCTCCAAATATTGGTTCCTTTATGGGTATAGAAAACCGGTCTTTAAGAACAAGTTTGACACTGTTAAATTCACGATATACGATATTGCAGGAGAGGATGTGAATATAATCGATGAACTGATCACTCCTTATAATGAGGGGGGGCTAGACAGTATCGCCTATGAGGATCTTCCGGAAGGTCTGAGAACACTTTTAGACTGTAATGTACTTGTCTTCCTTATAGATGGAAGTAGAATCAATGCGGAGCCAAGAAGCGATCTGTACAAGGAGATGATGGAGTACGACACCTTCATGGCAACACTGATTTCCATTGTCGCAGATTACAAATCCAAGAAAATTGGAGATCTTAACGAAAAAAGCAAACTATATCCTGTATTTATCATGACAAAGTTCGATACAATAGAGAAGAAGATTTTCGACTCTCTTAAGATTCCCTCCCATTTCCCCGTAGATACTGACAAAATAACGGACAAGATACCTGGGCGCGACCTTGTCGGAGAGGACCGGAATCTGAAAAGAAGGCGAGAGTATGCAGAGAAAATTATGAAGAGCTATTATCGCCAGACACTCGCTTTAAAATATGGAGGGAAGTTGCTCAATGTGGACTTTGATAAAGCCGGCCATTTCTTCAGTGAGATTCGTACCGAGCTGGACGAGGATGGGGGCCTCGCTCCGAAGCTGGTCTCAAAGGACTCAACAACATACAGGATTGACTACTCGTATCAGGAGTATCGCGCCTTTATAGAGTACTTCAGGGACATTGCACGAAAGATGCCTGATGAGGTAAAGGATGAGCAGGAATTCGTCTAACCGGGTGAGCTGATGAGGACAGAGAAACTAGAGCACTTCCTCTATGGTCCGGTTCCCGGAAAAGGCTACTCCATAAGGGCTGAATCACCGGCGGCCCATGTTCAGGATTATAAAGAGCTTTGTAGGGGTTTTTTTGTTCCCATAGATCCATCTTTTCTCAAGGATTTTACCCATGAGGCCAGAATGATACTAAGCGCTCCCAACATGGGATATATCTATTTTTCGAGAATATTCAAAGGCACGAAACTGGACGATAAGGGGCGCAGTGGAATTCTCAGCCATACGGTTGCGGTTCCCACAAACTTTATGAAAGAGGGACTTTCTTATTATGCTCTAGAATCTGCCCTAACAGACTTTGAGAAAAATAATGGTATCCCAAACGGTGAGATGCCCGCGCTCAATGTTGAGTGGGATGACGAGTCGGATTCTGATCCGGACACAGCAGACATGCAGAGGAGAATCTCTAAAGAATCCCTGAAAAAGGTCATCGAAGTTCTACAAAAAGGAAACAGTCGAATATTTCTCATCCACAAAGCCTCAACCTTTCGGGAGAGGATAGAGCTCTCATATGCCATCTCGAAGACCGTAGATATAAAACTTCAGGTAAAACCGTTGACTATAGTAACAGAGCCCCCTCTGCCCCTGATACTGGACAGTGTGGCCGACATCATAATCTCTCCAAGGATGATTTCACTGAAGGCAAATAAGGGGTGGGCCGTCATTAAACCATTCAAAGAAGGGGTTCAGGAACATACGCCGATAGACAAGAGAAAAATCGATAACCTGCTTGATGAGATTTTTGACTAATCAGGAAGGAAAATCTTATAATATTTCAGGGCATTAGCGCTGTGATGACTTTAAAAGAAGTATATGTAATCGGCTTCCCAGGGAGTGGGAAGCGTATGTTGATGGCATTATTGTCATTCACCGCGTCCAAAAGGAAGGGGTCCAATACCCAGATTGAAAAGGGTTCCTCCGCTATAAATCATCTGCTGGCTGCCTTAAATAGGTCTGAGTGGCCAGAGAGTGAGGGAAAAGAGATTGTTCTGCGAATAGGTAAGAAAGGCCTTCTATCAAAGAATATGAGACTTCATACAATTGATGCGACCAACGGGACAAAGCGCTCTTCTCTTTTCTATTCTCTTAAGGCGGATGGCTTCATATTTATCATCGATGGGAGCCAGAATCCGGACATGCAGAGTGAAAGACTCTCCCTGCTGATTCAGGAGATTGCATCTGTCAGAGATAGCAGAAAGTTTCCTCCTACAGCAATAGCGGTTTCAAAGTGTGATAAGATGACGGATGATCCTGTTTTCTGGGTTGAGGAGAACTTTTCCATAGTGCTTGGCGATCTAAGGGCTAAAGCCCCTTCGGTTGCTATCTATCCTGTGCGCATATATACAGAAGAAGGGCACCCCATAAGGCCTCTTATGGTGGAGGGCGTTGACAGCCTTATTTCATGGCTTCTCGAAGAGGTGAGATGAGCGAATGAAACAACTTCTTGGAGGTTTAAATCTAAATAAAGACGCAAAAAACGAGATCCTTTCAATCCTCAGGAGATTGGACAATAACATCACCACAGTTTTCAAGCAGAACGACTATCTCAAAACGAGATATTACAGGGATTATAAGAGAGTTAAAAAGTCCGGGAACCTCCTTGAATACACACACATATGTTCGGGTGTGCTGAGATCAATATCTAGAGACAGTCTTGTAAGGACTCGAATATATTCAGACCTTCTGACGCTCACGGACAGGATAGAAAAAACTACGGGAAACCCTCGGTTTCGGGTTCTCAATGATGAGCTGAGAACAATAAGCCAGAAAGGCAGAAAAATGGAACCAAATCGGGTATTATTTAAAATATTAGCATCAGAATTCGTCTCTGGCGAGAGCGGAGTTGCAGAGCTTGTTATCCAGAACAGGAACCTTATCCCTGTGGAAGTGGAGGTAATAGAGATATCCTCGGAAAACGCCACGATTTCCGTGTCGGGAACAAGGAGCCTGAAAATAGCCACCAACGAAAAGAAGAGCCTGCGTCTTCTTATAATTCCCGAAAATTCCGGAACACTACTCCTGAAAATAGTTACCAACCTGAAAACCGAAGGAAGCACTGTAAAGAGAGAGGAGTTCTTTCAGCTGGGAGTAAAGGAACCTGCTGGAGGAGAGATTGTGACCACCAGACCAGCTAATGCCCCCGCAGATCTGGATATCGTTTCGAGCACTCCCGAAACCCCAGCACCTGCACCTCAGGAAATCCCACCCCAATCTTCCACTTCAACAGGGAGCGGCCTCAATATTGAGCAGCTCGTACGAAAAGGGAAAGCAGATGAATGGGCTGAGGCCATAACAGACCTAGTTGATGATGAAGCAAGTATTGATCTTAGCACAATGAGCTCCGACCTCTATGAGAAGAAAGGATATCGGAACCTTCTTGCGAGTATGTTCTTAATCGATACAGAGGAGTACTCTCAAAAGGAAATTAACGCCGCGATCAGGGGGGATTCATTTACCAACAGGGGAATTGAGCTGCTACTGAGGCTGCGAAAGGAAGGGCGCATTGACCTCTCACCTACTACCTCCGATCAAAACTATCTCCGGGAAGCACTCAACATAATGACCGGAAACTACGACCTGAAGCCCATGGAGAAGAAGAGAATAAAGGAGTGGAGGATAAAAGCCGGTGACAAACACCTTACAATCAACAAAGAGGTCATAAAGGATGAGAGCGGGCGGGCGAAGAGCTTTGTCTTCACTCTGAAAGAGTGAGGGGGTGAAGAAAGGTTCTATTGCTCCATAACTCATCTATTTCCACTGTAACAACGCTTTCTTGAGCTCTGCAGCACTCTCCCAGCGGTCCTCCTTCTTCTTTGCAAGGGCCTTTTGAATGATATCGTTCAGTTCCTCGTCAATCCCTCCTATTGGTTCCGGCTCCTCTATGAGTATCGAGGTCGTCGTCTCACCTAGGTCATCGCCTTCAAAGGGAGAGCGGCCTGAAAGCATCTCATATAGCATTGCACCGACCTGATAGATATCGGTCCTCCAGTCCACACCTCCGTACTTCCTCTTCGACAGTTGTTCGGGGGCGGAATACTCAATGGTTCCGGAGAATCCCTGCGATGACTTGGAGGCCTTGCCAAGGGCCTTTCCAAGCCCGAAATCCGTGAGCTTCGGCTCGTTGCCTTCGTCAAAGAGCACATTTTCAGGCTTTATGTCCCTGTGAACTATGCCGTAGTGGTGGATGTAATACAGGGTGTTCAGAACCTCAATGGCGATCTCCACGGCCTCCTTTTCGTCCATCCCTTTTTCCCCTATCTTCTTTCTCAGGCTTCCGTTTGGCATGTATTCCATGACGAACCAAGGGAACGGATGGATTCCGAAGCCGTAGAGAGGAACTATTCCGGGGATGTTGTTCTCCGTGAGGGTGTTCCAGATACGGGCCTCCCTGATAAATCCATCCAGAATCTTCTCCGAAAGTTCAGTGGTCTCTCCACCTTTCAGGTCCGCATCAAGGGGAATCTTCATAGCAAACTCGTTCCCATCCGCATCGCTCACGGTATAGACCTTTGAGAACCCTCCTTTACCTATCTTTTTACCGATGGTATAGGAGAAGAAATCGCCGACATCTATGAGGTCCATTTCTTCCTCCTTGGGGATTTCTATGTGCCTTTTTATCTTCTGCTTCTGTCCAGTCGGCCGTATCCGTTCCCTGCACCTTCTTGCATCATTCCACAGTTCAATCTCTTCATAGAGCTCTGCTGCTTTTTTATAATTTAAAGCAGTTTCATATCCTTTCGCTTTCTTCAATATTTTTTCAAATCTCTCCATGTTTTCCTCTTCTTCTAATTCACCAAGCTCTCTATATATCTCAGCGGCTTTTATGAAATTCCCCTCTTCCTTCAATTTTTCAGCCTTTTTCAATTTTTTCTCTTTGTCCTCCATTTCCTTAAGAGATTGCTCAGCACGCTTTTTCTTTTTCATAGACTCCCTATCTTCTGGATTTATTTCCAAAACATTCTCATAACTCTCGATGGCTCTTTCAAACTTCCCCAAGGAGTATAGAGTATCGCCCTTCAACCTCCATACATCCTTCATAGAATATGGGCCACAGGACGTACAAACAATATGTGTAGCATCATCATATTTATACTCATAACAATATGCAAGTGTGCTCCCAGTAACATCGCCCTCTTTATTGCTTTCTGTTATCTCATCAAAGCATTCGACAGCTTCTCCATATCTTTCCAATTCTAGAAGGCACATTCCTTTATAAAATAATGCCCAGTCTTTTTTATTAAAAATAGCTATTAGATACTCGAGAATATCTATAGCTTCCTCATGTCTTCCCAAGTTGTATAAGGAGACAACCTTGTCAACCAATATTTCTATTTTATCTCCTTCGCTTACATCCCGACTGTTTGATTCTAGAACCTCATCGAAACACTCTATAGCTTCCTCATATTCATTTAGGTGCATGAGGGTTTTGCCTTTTCCTTGCCATGCATTGTTAAGACTGGGATTGATTTCTATCGCCTTTTCGAAACATTCCAACGCTTTCTCATATTCATCAGATAGAAGCAGAACCTGTCCTTTTCCTTCCCATGCAAGGTCGTTTTTATCATCAATTTCTAACGCCTTTTCAAAACACTCCAAGGCTTCCTCATCTTCGCCCAACTTGAGTAAAGCTCTCCCCTTTCCTTCCCACGCCTCATCATTTTCTGGGCTTATTTCTAGTGCCCTCTCAAAGCATTCGATGGCCTTTTCATCCTCACCTGCTTCTGTTAGATCCCATCCTTTAAAAAGCCAATATTCGTCATCTTCATCTGCATCTTCTTCGTAATCAACACCTTCTTCCTCATCTTCTTCTGGCCACTCGTATTCCTCATCTTCAAGACCGCGCCAACTAGCCTCTTGAGCAATTTTCTTATTCTCTCGTGCGGAATTAAGGGTAGGGTCTATCTGGAGAGCTCTATCATAGCAGTCTATAGCATCTTCGTATCTTTTCAGGCCGTAAAGGGCAATACCTTTGTTGTTCCATGCCATAGCATTTTTTGGCTCTATCTGGAGAGCCCTACCATAGCAGTCTATAGCATCTTCGTATCTTTGTAGACCAGTAAGTGCGAGGCCTTTGCCGACCCATATCGAGGCACCTTCGGGCTCTATCTGGATGGCTCGATCGTAGCAATAAATGGCCTCTTCATACCTCTTCATCCCAGCAAGTGCAAGGCCTTTGTTGTACCAGGAATGAACCAGTTCAGGCTCTATCATTAGTGCTAGGTTAAAGCAGTCTATAGCATCTTCGTATCTTTTCAGGCCGTAAAGGGCGAGGCCACGATTATTCCATGCTCGAGCGTTTTGGGGCTCTACCTCTAGGAGTGCTGTTTCATAGCCCTCTATGTTTAGAGCTTGGTCATAACAGTCCACAGCATCTTCGTATCTTCTCTGCTTAAGGAATGCGTCACCCTTTTTGTCCCACTCTCTTGCGGTTTTAAATTTCTTTGAGCTAAACAATCCCAATCAAACACCCCCAAAGTGAAGACAGGTTGCATCTGTCGGCTTCTTCTATAAACTTCAATAGTCCCACGAGATTGAGCTCTGCTAGCTCCATAGCTATGGAGGGAGGCACCTCCTGCTTCATGTAAACATCTTCAACAGATCTTGCGGACCACATCGCTCTCCTATATATATCCCCAAAATAAGGCATAACCTCCATGGCTTCATTGAACAATTCTTCACTCTCCCTCTCAAGGATGGGATATTTCGCTGCGAGGTATTCTCTCAATATAAGTGGGGCATTTTCAGAACTCTCTTCGAGCTTTTTGACATGTTCTTCTCCAAGGGCTTCTGCAAATTTAGAGAGAGTCCTCTTGATTTTTACTTCATTCCTTGCTCTGTTAGTTTCTCGGATGTCGTTTCCCATCTATACTCCCTCCAGTGCGTTTTTAAATTCCAGCGCCGACTGCCACCTCTCCTTTTTTCTCTTCTCAAGCGCTTTCCTGATGGCCTGCCACACCCGTTCATCCACACCATACCGGGTGGCCGGCACCGGCTCTTCATGGAGAATGGCGCTGGTGGCTTCGAAGGCATCCTCCGACTCAAACGGCAGGTGCCCCGTCAGCATCTCGTACGCCAGAACTCCCATCTGCCAGATGTCCGTCCTCCAGTCTGTATTCCCGAAGTGCTTCTTGCTGACCTGCTCTGGAGCCATATAGAGCATTGTACCGCTGAACCCTGCGGAACTCTTACTGCTCTTGCTCAGGACCTTGCTCAGGCCAAAGTCTGTGAACTTCCAGTTCCCGCCGAGATATAGAATGTTATCCGGTTTGATGTCCTTGTGAACCACGCCGTAGTGGTGTATTCTGTCCAGTTTTCCAAGCAGGTCGCCTAAAATCCTTAGCTTCTCATGAGTAGGTGCACTCCTCACTGCCTCGTCGAGCTTTCTTTCCCCGAGTTCCATAACGAACCACGGGAACGGCCTGAGACCTGCATCGAGAAGGTTCACAACGGAAGCCGGCTCTTTCTCGGTCAGGGTTGCCCAGATCTCCGCTTCCCCTGCATACTTATCGATCTCTCCCTCTGGGAGTTGTATGGTATCGTCTCCTTTTAGGTCAACTCCCTTCGGGATCTTCATGGCGTATCTTTTGCCGTTCCTTTCAACGAGATACACATCCGAGAAACCACCGGAGCCGATTTTTCTCTGGATGGTATAGGAGAAGAAGTCACCGAAATCGAATGTATGCTGCTTCTTCGTATCTGGGCGGTTGGAGGAGTAGATGTTCTGGACATGCTGGCGGTTCATGGTGGGATGGGAAAGACCAGGATGCTTCTCAGTATCGGGCGCTGGTGGAGGGGCTGTTAGTTTCTCTCGGCATCTCCGAGCATCGTTCCACATACCTATTTGTTCGTAGATTTTCGCCGCCTCTTCATAATTCATAGCCATTTCCAGCCCCTCAGCCATTTCTTGTTTTTCCGCATTCATCGCGTTCAATGCCTTTTCCTTTGCATCCGTGGCCATTCTGTTTGTAGGCTCTATTTTTAGGGCTTTTTCATAGTATTCCAGTGCTTTAGGGAATTCCGTTTGCATATAATATGAATCTCCAAGCAGGACCAGTTCTTCTGGATATTCATTCTCTGTGTCCAGAGATTTATCAATATTTTTTATGAGTTCGAGAGATTCGAAAGCCCCGGCATAATTCCTATTTTCCTCATGCTCCTTCATAGTGCGGATCGTTTCTTCCCGTATTTCTTTAGCCTTTGTTTTACTTGCCCATAGACTGGCCAATGCACCAAAAGCTGGAACAGAGAGTATTGTAAAGAATAAGGCAATACCGTAATAGATGGTTGTTTCGTGAACTTGGTAATCAAAGTTGTAATGCTCACCTGGAAAATGAAAGAAGGGAAATTTTGGTGCAAATGTAAAGAATAGTACCAGAGGATATATAAGGAAAGCTACGGTTGCTCCAATCCTTCTCAATGCTTTTTTCCCGGGTTTCCAAAAATATGCTCCCACATACCCCGCAACTGCAGCAGAAAAAGCAATTGCCCCCGGGACTCCAAAAATTAAGTTGATGCCTGAATAATCCATTTCTAGGCTGCAGATGATAATCGAAATAAATATTAAAACCGAGCCGAAAATCAGTATGCTATTAAGTCTGTTATTTTTCATACTGTACCGCCTCCCTCACCTTCGCCAGTATAACACTCACATTATCCTTCCCGCCTCTCTCCAGTGCAGCATCCACAAGCTTCTTCGCCGTGTTCTTAAATTCTGAGCTCCTCATTATCTCCTCTATTTCGCTGTCCCTTAGCATATCATTCAGGCCATCGCTACAAAGCAGGAATATGTCCCCTTCCTGTGGCTCCACCTCAAAGACATCCGGCTCCACATCCGGGTCCGTCAACATACTCTTCGTGATTATGTTCTTCTGCGGGTGGTCGAACGCTTCCTCCTCTGTCACCGCACCGGCATCCACAAGGGCCTGCACGAACGAATGGTCCTTGCTTATCTGCGTCAATTCTCCGTCCCTGAAAAGGTAGGCCCTGCTGTCCCCGACATTGAGGACATACGCCTTTTTCCCGTCAAAGAACAGGGATACAAGGGTTGTACCCATCCCCCTGCCATCTCCACCGCTGAGCTGTTTGTGCGCCGCTTTGTTGAGCCTTACGGCGGCTCTTCTCATAGTCTCAGGTGGTTCTCCCCCATCTCTGGCGTAGAAAACATTGAACAACACAGGAAACAGGGTCGCTATTATCTTACTGGCCACCTCTCCTTTTTCATGGCCCCCCATCCCGTCGCAGACCGTCAGGAGCTGGGCGGACTTAATGGATTCAGGAGGCCTTTTTGCCGCCTGTTTCAGTTCTTTATTTCTCTTCGTAAATCGGATTGAAATCTCTCCCTCGCTCAGGAGTATCCCCCTTCTGTCATCGGTGAATTCCCTGTCCTCGCATATGGCCTCCACCACGAGTTTAAGCGCACTTTCCATCTCCATCCAGTATGCAATGCTCAAACTGTCCTCGTTGTTGTCCCGCCTCAGGCCCACATCCGTAAGCTTCTTTACATCCAGTCGCATTTCATAACCTCCTCCGTAGCCCCGATCACCCTGTCGAGCAACTTGATCATCTCCCTCCTGTAACTATCAGAGATATGCCCTTTCTGTTCGCACTCCCGAATCCACAACGCCATCTCGTTATAGAAATCACCGACAAACTCAAAGGAATACTTGGCATAAACGGCCACACCTTCCCACCCAACAACTATTTTATCCACAGAGGTCGCTTTGTCAACATCCCACTTATACTTGAGCAGCTTTGACGAGAAATGGCTCAATATTATGGGCCTCATGTCTCCCTGAAGCTTGACGGAACGCCTGCTATCTGTTTTTATCCTTGTGTCCTGTTTCACTTCGCCGATTACTGGCTCGCCATCCTTTACCTCCACCTTCACACTATTGAGACGCTTAAGCTTCTCAAGCTCCTTGGGCGTAAGTTTTACCGAATCCCCTTTGCGGAATGTAAGTGTATCCTGCCTTCGTTCTATAGATACATAGGTCATGGAACCTATCAGAATTTTGGAGCTGCTCAGTAAAGGTACGGCCTCGCTCTGTTTTTTGTGCCTCCAGCCCGGCACTGGGATCCCATCTATCTTCGTTCCGTTTCTGCTGCCGAGATCAACCATATAGGGCATTCCATCCTTCCAGAATATCCTCGCGTGGTTCCGACTGACACTGGAGTCAAATATGTCTATCTTCTCCTCCCGATCCTTGTACTTCAGGCATACCTTGAACGACCCGCAGCGGCCGATCTCAACCGTCTCTCCCTCTTTCAGCTCTTTATCGATTCTCTTACTTCCGTCCATAAAGACCATGTACAGTTTTTTCATATTCCTACCTCCTCTAAAGCTCTTTTAAAGTCCGCGGCAGACTGCCACCTCTCCTCTTTTCTCTTCTCCAGGGCCTTCATTATCGCATCTCCGAGCTCCCTCGGCACATCACCTTTAACATCCGAAGGATGTTCAGGAGTTTCGTTGAGAACTGCGAACATGACCTCAGTTATATCCTCTCCTTCAAAAGGAAGTCGGCCGGTGAACATCTCATAAGCAAGGACCCCAACCTGCCAGATGTCTGTCCGTCTATCTGAGCCGCCGAGTTTCTTATTGAACTGCTCGGGCGATGAATAATCCAGAGTTCCGGAATATCCCTGAGATGATTTGGATGCCTTGTTTAGGGCTTTTCCAAGGCCAAAATCGGTCAGCAACGGTTCATTATCCTTGAAAAGTATGTTCTGGGGCTTTATGTCCCTATGGACCATGCCGAGGTAGTGGATTTCGTTCAGGGTGTTGAGAATTTTTCCAAGAACCTCTATCTTTTCCTTAAAGTCCATCTTCTTCATCCTATCCGCAAGGGATTCGTCGCAGAGTTCCATTGCAAACCATGGAAATGGCCGAACACCGAAGCCGTACAACGGGACAATGTTCGGGATCTTCTTTTCCGTGAGGGTGTTCCATATCCTTGCCTCCCTGATGAAGGCCTGAAGCGTTTTCTCGGGCAGGTAGAATGTCTTGCTGCCAGTAGTGTCCGCATTCAGAGGGAGTTTCATGGCACACTCATCACCGTCAGTATCGACAACCCTATAAATATCAGAGAAACCGCCGGAACCGATATGGCCCTGAATCCTGTAAGAGAAGTAATCGCCGATACCGGTCAGATCCATATCTTCACCCATTTCCTCAGGTATCTCAATGTGCCTTTCCTTTCTCCTTTTCTCCTTAGTTGGGGCCTTCCCCTCCTTCTTCACATATATCTCAGGGAAGAGCCTTCCCTCCTCTTCCTGCTCAGTGAGCGGGTTTGTGTATT
>Ga0190313_1000606_pt1 | contig 21012 bp, 34 predicted proteins | sample 4870071011_MG_FD_169989 | JGI IMG/M metagenome (GOLD analysis project Ga0190313, IMG submission 169989) | Hydrothermal vent sediment bacterial communities from Southern Trench, Guaymas Basin, Mexico - 4870-07-10-11_MG | ecosystem: Environmental > Aquatic > Marine > Hydrothermal vents > Sediment ...
CTTTACCCAAATTGTAAATTCCTTACCTGGTTGTACAATTATCTTTTTTGGATAATCAACTATTGTAAAGTTTGGAATTAGTTTCATTTTCAAGACTTTGAATTTTAACGTAGTTGCATAACTTGTTGGTGTTTCTGGTGGTACAATAACAGTTATTGAATATGGGTATGTTTGTTTTATAGTCTCTATACTAGTTTCTTCAACTGTTGTTACAAATAACCAAAATGTATCAGTACTTGATTTATATGCTGTAAATCCTGTTACATCACTTGTGAAATCTATTGTGAATTCACTAATTCTTTCAAAATCTCTATAAAACCTAATTATTAACTTGTCTCTATCTTCAGGTCTTAGAATAGCTAGTTTATATTCTTCACCATCTACTTTAAATACTCCTACGTATATTGATGATGTGCTCTCAACATATTCACAATTCCATTCATCTAAATCACTAGATGTAAAGTTTATGTAAGCACAACCAGGTGGTTCATAGTTTTTCTTGCCGTAGATCATGCAAAATTCTTCCTTATCAACATCGTACATTATGAAAAATGTATAATTTTCATACTCACAGACATAGGCTGGTTTAAACTTTTTAGATGAACCACATGGATGTAATTCATCAACTAATTTAATACCTGGTATTTCAATACAGTAAGTAATTGAAATTGTTGTTAAAACTATTGCAAGTATTAAAACAAGATACGTTGATAAAACTATTTGTCTCAACATATTGAGTAATGTATATTACCTACATAAAAATTTGATTAAACGTGAGTAATAATATGTTGGTTTACTCTGGGCAGATAAAATATTCATCATATCCATGTGGATAATCTATTACAAAATATTCATTTCCATTACCATCTACGCATCTAATTAAGTATACGGGAACTACAGCTTTAAAACCAGGTGGTTGTATATATGCTCCTGTTTTTGCAAATCCCCAAATTCTAGCTTTCCATTTCAACAATCGTTGAATTTTCTCTTCAATATGTTTGGGAATGGGTTTACCAAATGGATTATCGTACATTAGTAAAAGTTCATCTATCCAATTAAGTTCAGGAATTAAATTCATGTTTAGTAATTTCCTGTAGTAGTTTATTAATTTGTTCCTCATTTCTAATCCTGTATATTTTTTCTAGGAAAGTTGCAAGATCGTCTATGTCTAATGTACGTATTATCTCGTATAACATTCTGTTTCTACTATCTAACACATCTATGACGTAGATTTTACCTCGTGCACATTTTTTCCAAATCTTAATGAGTTTAAGATCAACAAGTTTCTCGAGTATATTCCTAATTCTTGAGTTTAATACACGGGGACTGATTTTCAAGTTGTGAAGTGTTAAAATTGTGTTTGTTATGTGGCGTGGTGTAAAGGAAGTAATTGTACCTTTATTGTTAATGACTTTTGTTTTGAAGTAATTTGCAATTGCTTTATAGATTAACTTATCATTCACTAATTGAATAATGCATAAACTAATTAATAAACTTAAGCAATAAATACGATAAGTGATGAAATTCTTTACCGCGGAGTTGAATGAAGAACTACCATATCACTGATGTTCATGTTCCCACTGTGGGAATGTGGCAGTAGTTATAGTATACTATACTACATTTTCCCGCGGTGGGATTATGGTTTTATACATGTCATTTCTCAGGTAAGATATTTGTTAGTTTTTTATTTACTTGAGTTGAATATTGATGTAATGAGTATTAGTAGGACTATTAAGTTAAGTAATTTTATTGGTCAGGTAGTTATTTGTCCTAAATGTGGAAAACCTGGTATTTTAGCTATTGTTAAGAAGAAACGAAAGTATAAAAATCGTGTTTATGAATATGAATATGTTGTTGTTAGACATGCAAATACAAATCATCATCTTGGTAAATTAGATGAAGATATAATTAAAACTCTTGAGAAGTTGAAAGTTATTGAAATATAGTTTCTTGAAATATCTCTAGTTTATTTAAGAGTTAATTTTTCTAAACATGTTCGCGGGAAAATATTAATGAGTGAAGAAAAGAAGATCTTTAAGATAAGAGATTTAATTTTTAGACCTAGTGAAATTATTGAACATGTTCTTAAGTACGGTAAAGCAATTGTTAAAGAACCTGGTTATATGTTAAAACTTGTTAAGAAAGGTGATAAAGTCTTGATGTATACTAAAATTAAAGTTGTTCTTAAAGATCCAAGAGCTATTAATTTTGTCAAGACTTTTAAAACACCTTTTGTAAAAGTTTATTACATTAGTTTAAAACTTCGTAATGTTAGAAGAAATTCAAATGTTGAAGCTTTTAGAAAATGGTTTGATAAAAAAGCACAAGAGTTAATAGATAGAGGTATTCTCATTAAATTAGTTCCAAAAGGTAAAATCTACATGTGTATAGAACCTGAACCATGTAAAGAATTTATAGATGAGGTAAATGATAAGATAATAAACTATTACAAAGTTGAAAATGATGTTAAATTCACATATATAGAATCATTAACAAGTATAGAAACAGTTTACCAATACCTATAACATAAACTTCTTTAAAGAAACAAAACTTCAACTCCATAAGATCTTTTTCTCATACCTTCTCAAATTCCCACAGTGGGAACATTACTATATACTATAGCTACTGTCTAAATCCCACCGTGGGAATAAGAACATTAACAAACCATTGTCCCCCGGCGAGACAATAGTAATAACTTAAAAATCAATGTCTCGAGAAGAGACAAAGACAAGTATACTAATACTACTGTCTTATGTCCCTCAGCGGGACAATGACAAGTAATTTCCCAGGTCATTGTCTCGTAGAGAGACAATATTTAGTATACTACAGTAGTTAGTATATGTCCCCTGACGGGACAATGATCATGTAGTTTAACAAATACTGAGATATTAGGGTTAGTTTGTCTTTGACTTGTAGTGAAGATTAGAATTGGTGTTGAAGATAATAAGAGGCATATGGATAGGGTTTGGATAATCATAGTTATTGATATGTCTAGGAATAAGGCACGTACATTACTCAAGTGTTTTAACAATGACGTTAATGAACTTAGGAAATACATTGAACGTAAGTTAATTGAAAAACTTAGTCAATGTATTTAAGAAAGAAAAGAAAGATTTTGAATATTTTTAGGTTTTTAAGTGTTTATTATTCAATTGCTTCTTCTGTTTTACCTATTGCTTTTCTAACGGTCTTACCGTTGGGACATTTAAAGAGTCCTATGATTACTCCTTTTCTTCCTCTTGGTGCAAGTACCCAAGCCTTAACAGGTTTTAACTTAACTACTTCACCATCACATTCAACATCATATTCACGTTCTAGATATGGTGTTAAATCTATTGCCATACCAATCGATTTTACCATATATGGCATTGTATATATAGTCAACGTTTGAAAACTGGGACTGAAGATTTCTCTTTATTTCTCTTTTGAAAATATTCAAAACGTATAGCGTATAAGCTCGTATGTGAAATACTCTAATGAGTTTACTCATAGAGATTGAGAATTTTATCGAAAATAAGGTTAGGAAACATAGTCAATTTACATTAATGTTATTAACAAATAATGAACATGACTTGATTTGTCTATACGTACAGGAAGATCAGGATAAGCTATGTAGGAAGATTAAACCACAGGAATTCACAATTGTTATAAATGCAATAAACGCATTAATACATAATAAGTACAGGAATTTCCTAATACATGAAATTAACTACTAACCATACACTACATGATGTGTATGGTGATTACAGATATGTTTTTGATTTTAGTATCTTTAGTTGAATAACCATTAGGTATTTTATTATTTCGTTCGCGAGTATTTCACTCCAATTATAATTTTTTCTTTGTTCATGGTAGACGTAGACTTTACCAAGTCTGTAGTTTCGTGTTATTATTGATATTCCATGTCCTGTAGTTGAATTATATGTCCAATTTGCTGTATCGAATGAATGTACAATATCGAAACAATTTTCAATAAGTTCAAGATCAGCACCAAATACGTGAATCTTTAGTTTATAACCATAGAGTTTTCTACTTACTAAAGCAGTTATTAATTGACGACTTAGTTCTCTCTTCTTCTTCAAACCACCAATTGCAATTAACCTAAAATTCTCAATAAATTTTCTAGTACCAATTGTTTCAATAAGTTTTTTGAAGCAAAATGTGTATTCACGTGGTTCTTTTCCTTGTAGTACAGGTATACAATATTTCCAATAATCTTTAGGTATTTCCTTTAAGAACTTAACATGTTGTTTAATTGTTTCTTCAGAATTCTCAATAACGTCAGGTAGAAAAATTCTAACATTTTCAAATTTTTTCACAACATTAAGAAGTATGTTCTTGAGTTTCGAAGTTTCAATTGCAACACCTTTGTTTTTATAAGCACCATTATCTATAATCACATGTTCATTACAATCTAATTCACTAGATTTTCTCGGTAAAGAACCATCCTTATCAACAGTTAGTAATACACCAACTTTGAAACTAAGTTTCAAAACCTTTTCAATGAAGTCCTTAGCAATTAAATAAGCTTCAATATGTTGATCTTGATTACATACAAGATAAAGAAACTTCACGAGAAACTGTATAGTGAGAGTTAAAATAAAACTTGACAGTTATTTTAAAAGAACACTATTCAATCTAATTTTGAATTCACTAACTATTAATTTCCTACCTAGGTAATAAAATGGTGTATCACATATTGCTATTATTACCTTTATTACATATTGTGAAAATACTACATGTAGTAGTGTATTGATTGGTAGTGTTGGTTTTCCTGTAATTACCATTGGTAGTACATAAAATGCCATTGTTATGAATGTAAATGTATCAATGAATTGAGCTGTTATTGTCGATAGGTTATTACGTATGTAACCCTTCTTTCCATTGTGTACAATGTATAGTCTATGGAATATTGCTATGTCAATTAACTGTGCAATTAAGTAAGCTACTATAGATGCAATTACTACATTTGTTGAAAATGTAAAAACTTTCTCATACAATGTACATGCTTCATGTACTACACATGTCTTTATCGGTACTGTAGCATTTACATAGACTAGCAATATGGCATTTGCAACTAATCCACAAATAACAAACATTCTACATGTACGTTCAGCATATTTTGGATTTCCTGTAGCGTCAGCAATTACATCATGTAAAATATCTGTTATCAGGAAAGTTAGTGAATATGCAAAAACAGCAACAGGAATAGTAAATATCCAAATCCTAACAATTTTAAAAGCCGTTACCTGAGCAATAACAATTAAACTAACGTAAATGGTTAACAAAACCGCAGTTACAAAACTCAAATTTCGACTATTCATGAAATTACAGGAATTTAATTTAAATATCAGGAAATTGTTTAAATTAAATCAGAGGTCATCTTGTTCTTCATTTAATCTGCAAATCGACCCATCATCATTTATGTTTTTAGTTTTTCTAAAGCTTGATTATATGCATTATTTACTTCCTGTATAATCTTTCTAACTTCATGAACTAGTTTCCTATATTGTTCAATTGTGATTGGTTTCACATCATATTGAACATCTCGTTTAAATATTTCATCTAGAATATTTGCTAGTTTTACATTCCCATTTACATGAACTACATATGTATTTCTAGGTATTGTTTCTACACCATACATCAATTTTCATCATTGAATCATGTGCAATTACATTAATTGGAAATTTACGTTTAATAAACTTGAAAAGTTCATTCTTAAACTCATACAGCAGGTTAATTAAATCATCTAATTCAATCCAAAACCTGTAAATAATATAGCATTTGTACTTCCCGATAGGATCTTCATCTAAAACAATGTAATTAAGTTCAACATTTTCAATCCTTGTCCTACCACATTCAACAACTTTAATAGCACGTGGGAAATTAACTCTAACCATAGTTATCACATTGATATTTCTATTAGTGGTGTTATTTTGAAGTGAATAACAATTGGTTTAAGTTTCTTCAGAAGTTGTATTAACTTGATTGCTGTTTCAATAATTTCACGTCTAAGTTCTGTAGATACTGAATCGTTACTTAATGAATAATCGTATTCAAGTACTAATATTGTCTCGTATATGTAGATTTTAACAAAAGGATTATCTTCAATGTAGCCACAGATTGAGTATTGACATTTACCTTCATCAACATTAGTAATAACAATATTAAATTCCTGTGTAATTAACTTAAGAACATTTCTAATCTTTTCAAAATTGAATTTGAATGGAAATCTAAATATAACAGCAACACTAACATTAGTAATCTTATTAATCAAAGTTTTTACAGACATAATCATCACCTATATTGTCAATAACCCTAGTAATGTTATTGTCATTAGTTCATGTGCTTTACAACATTTTTCATCTCTACACAATGTACAGCATAGGTCAAGATACTTCATGTGTAGTGGATAGAGAAGTGCTTTGATTAAAGCACCATATTTATCTATGTCACAGAAGAAATCTAGTAAAATCTCAACGTCATCCTGATACCTATTAGTTTCCTTCCTAACACAGTCAATACATACATACCTTAACTCGATATTTACTCCAAATTTCTTAAGTTCTTCAGGTATTAACTTCCAAAATGGTGCAAGATAAATAACTCTACCACATTTCTCACATTTCGCTACATCTGAACAAGGAAGTTGATTACTATCTGAAACTACGTAAAGCGTATGTTTTTCATTTCCAAAAACTTTCTTAAGTTCTTTAACTAGAATATCTTCTTTAGTAAATGAAGTACCTTCCCTGTACAAAATAGGTGATGTTAAAATAGTATTAATGTAGTGCTTCAAATATTCAATTATGAATTCACAACACTTCATAACCATCACCTACATGGATACATGAAATAACAATTTCTACACATAATCAAGGTAAAGAGCATACTTAATCACCTTATATCGCCTATGCCTAAACATTCATCTTGTCTTTCTTTACATACTTGTTCAAGTATTTTCTTTACAGTATCTACAGTTACTTCACTTGTTTCAATTATTTTCTCTATTTCAATATCTAGAAAACAAATTTTCAACAGGTAAACATTGTCCTTAATGTGATATACTTCTACAGTATCAGTTTCAGTAAATTCATTACCTTCAATATCTATACCAGTCCATTCAAATCTAAACTCCTTAACAAGAACAGGACTTATAGAATTTACCTTACTCATATCAATCACTAGTTATCACTTTTTGCTTACTTTTTCTATTCTAACTCTTACAAAATCCTTGTCTTTAAGTCCTAGTTGTTCAGCGATTATTGGTGGTATTGGTATGTAACGACGTATTCTCTTTTTCCCCGTTTTCCTATCAGTCCACTCAGTTTCTCTATAACTAATTGTTATTTCAGCTATTCCACGTTGTTTATCCAGGTAAACTATCTCGAAATCTAAACCCGAACGTTTACCCATGTAATCAACAGTGTAACCAACACTTAAAAACTTATTGAACAAGAAATACAAGTGAAATATCGATTTAATTCAAACGAAAAACTTAAATAGGAAAACTGAATATTAGAGTCAGTAGTTACAGCACTATCACTATCCTTCCCCCGTCCGTCGCACCCATTTTCATAACAATTCGTTGATTATAATTTTTAGAAAATAAATAAATCAATCAATTAATATTAATATTCATTGAGTTGTTGAAAATTTGTAGAAATAGAAATATTACAATGAGTGATTTAATTAGACAAATTGTGAAGGAATATTTAAACAATTATTCAATTAATCAACAAGACCATAAAAATTTAAAATAATTTAAAAACAAAACTATCAAAATTAAACATTACCTTTCTTTTTCTTAAACATGAACAATTATGAGATTAAGATGTTATAGCTCAAGTACGTACTCGTATTTGTTGTGAATTGGTTTGAATCCAAGTTTTTGCAATATTCTACGTGGTGCTTCTTCACTGTAGTTAGGATCGAAGTGTTTAACAATTGGTACAATACTTGCATAGACTTTTTTAAATCCACGTTTCTTAAGTTCATTAATTGCAATTTTTGTTAAGTTAGTACCAATACCAAGAAGTCTAAATTCAGGCTTAACATATATCCAAAGTAAATCAGCTATTTTCTCACGTTCATTCAATATAACAACAAGTTCACCAACCTGAATATTCTTAACAAACGCAATTACCCTGAAACTACCTGTACACTCACCATGTAATTTCTCAGCAAGTCCATCATGATCAATTAAATCAAGATTAAGTTCTTTAGCAACTCTAGTATTAAAACTATGAATTTGCTTAATAACTTCACAATCGTCAGAATTAACAATTCTATAACTAATCTTCATGTTTTTCACAATTGTTTTTATTATTGAAAAGTTGTTGAATTAAATTTACTAGTTCTGATTCTTCTGTACACATATACCATTCTTCTGCTGTTATAAACTTAATTGGATTCATTAAGTATTGTGCAAATCTTTCATTGTATTGACTTTCAATAATCTTAGCGTATTTACTATCAAAACTATCTATTAACTTACTTGCAATTTCTAAACACTTCTCCTTTTCTAATCCAGTTCTAAAACACCAACGTCCTAAGATATATGCAAATCTTTTTCTACAATCTCTAAGTTTGATATTGTTATTTAACATTGCTTCAATCAAGATTTTCCACTTCTCCTCAAGTGAAATTACATTAGCTTTACCTGAAGATTTTGAGTTTTTACTAACTGTAGTATCTTGTACAGTTAATTTTCGAATTTTTTCAGTTCTTAACAATTGTCTAGTTTCGTTTATGAGAAACTCAAGTACATCTGTTTTAATTGCAGTTGGTGTAACATTATGTAGATCCTGTAGATTTTCTAAACTTACTTCATGTACTTGACTATTCCTGATGTACCATATTCTAATGTGTTCACCATCTACTCTATTTGCAAATGGTACGCGAACTACTCTTTTTACATCAAATGTTACTCTACGATCCATTAACTTTCTAAGAATAGTCTTTAATCTACCTTTAACATTCTCAATAATATAACCGCATACGGCATGTGCAAATATTCTTAACTCCTCAGGATCTCTAATAAAGACATAGTCTTGAAGTAGGATATGTACATGTATTGACTTAGTTCCTGTAAATACAATAAGTGGTTCAACATCTAGTATCTTCTTATAAACTTCATGTATATTCAATGCATAGTTTCTCAACTTATCAATTATTCCATTTTTCTTTTCCTTATACTCAATCTCAAAAACAATTCTATCGACTAAAAACGGTACGAAGCTTGTTTTGTTATTTGCATGAATATTAATAGTTATGTCATTTTGTTCAAAAACTGTAAGCTTATTATTGATAGTACCAAGATTAACAGTTAGATAAAGATCAAAATTCTTTTCAAAACTTTTTCTAACGAACTTAACTAATTCATTTGGAGTTGAGATACATCTTAATCTTTTTAGTTTTTCTTTTCCAAAACCAATAGTTACTTCTCTAACAATTGGAATTTCATGAAGTAATTTTTCAATAACTCTAACTTTTTTACTAAGTTTTTGATCAATTACTTGAACATTCAAGTAATTAACATCATTGCGCATTACATAAGCTTTGTAAAAGTCTTTTAATTTACTTGAATGTCTAGTTAGGATTTCTAAAACGTTCATAGTTGTGAAGAGAATTGTTATTTTTTACTGAATGAGAACATGTCTTTTAATTTTTCATCAAATGAAGTAACTACTTCATAAACTTTATTAGTTGGATCTCTCAAGACTACAAGTCCATTTGCTCGTAGATACTCTAGTGTTTCTTCTATTGCACGTTCTATTCTATTGTTAAAGTATTGTCTAACAATGTACATAATATTATCGTACAAATGTGGGTTTTCCATACTTAATTGATCAAGGTATTGTCTAAACCTTTGCATTATAGTTACTAGATCAACAATGTATTTACCATCTTTTTCACTTGCTATTGAGAGTAAGAAATCGTAAAAATCCATGTAGAACTTAAGTAGTGATGGTGATTTCTCTGTTCTAGTAAACATGAATAGTAATGCTCGTGTATCTTCAACAAGCTTAATCTGTAACAGTAGTAGATCATAGATTTTTTCTATGGTTTGATAAGTAAGTTCGTTTCGTTGTGTAAGTTTTGTAAAAGCTATACCTAGTCTAATTAATGACATTACTCTTCTAGCATCAATAGAACGAATACTATATTTTGCAAGAAGTTCCATGAGATTATCTATTAATGTTTCAACATTTTCTTTAACATCAGCTGTAATTGAGATACTTTTTCTTCTAGCTGACTCTATTAGAGCACTAATTGTTTTTCTACAACTTTCTACTTCTTTCTTAAATTCACTACCACGTTCAAACTTACTCAGTAATCCACGCATTATTTCTTTTAGAATATCAGGTGGTGGTTGTTTAAACAAGACAAAGGCGTCTATTCTATCAAGTAATGCACCATGTGTGAATAAGCTAGGTAAATTCTCTATAAATGATTGATTAGGCATGTAGTAAACATTCTTCCAATTTGATACGAATAAGATACCACATCTTGTAGTATGTGCAAGTTCAATACCTGCAATATTTCTACTTACATAACCATCTTCCATAGCTTGTAAAAGTACAGGTAGTAATTCTTTCTGTTGTCTATCTGTTATTTTTTCACATTCACTAAGTATTAGAATTCCATGGTTAAGACCATCACCATCTAGTAAAACAAGTGGACCAAATTGAATATTTCCTTCTACTTTACCTGCAAATAATCCAGGTATTGTACTTCCTGTAAGTGATGTAATTGAGACTTTTCTAAATACTCTAGCTACTTCACGTGCTAATATTGATTTTGCTGTTGATGGATCACCAATCATTAGAAGATTAATCCAAAATCTTTGATTAACACTTTCAAGAGTTGAACAACCAGCACCAATAAGTTGTAGCAGTAATAACAACTTCTTATCTTCATATCCAATTACCATAGGTGCAAAATATTGAATAATATTTGTTAATGAAAATTGCATTGGTTTTATGCTTGTACCTACAGTTTCCTGATCTCTAAAGACGTGTAAAATAATGAATCTATAGGCATAGACTTTAGATTCCTTCTTTTTCTTAGGAACTTTAGTTATGAAACCAAGTACTTTGTTTCTACCACCATAAACTTCAGTTCTTGCTCTACCAATTGCAACATATTCAATATGTAATTTAACTTCCTTATTATCACGCATGTAGTTAAATACTGCAAGACCTGAAACACATGGTATTGAACCTTTTTCAACCTGTATAATCTCAGGTTTTTCGCATGTACAACCCTTTCTAATTGGTAAAGTTGGTGTTAATGTTGGAGCAAGTGGTATAGTAACTCCAATAACATGTTTACAATTCATACATCTACGTTCAAGCATTGCAGAAACTTCAAATTCTTGTGTTGATCTTGTTAAAACTAGTAATTCAGTGATTATTGGAATATTAACTAAATATGTTGGACTAACCTTAATTGGTTTATCACTAAAGTCAAGCCAGGGAGTTGTAAGATCATATTCTTTTTTCAACTTTTCAAAAAGTTGAATCACATCGATTTCAGGTTCTTGAGCAAGTTCAATAAATATATCACTTAGTAAATCAGTTGCAACATTTACAATCTTATCAACATCTTCTTTAATACTTTCAGTAATTTCTTTCTTGACCTTCTCAAACTTTAATTCTTCTGTACTGTCTTTTTCCTCAATGTACTTACTTGTCATAAGTTTCAACCTTTAGGATTAAGATTCTAACAATATCACGATCTTTAATTTTAAAAGCACGTGCAATAAACGGTGGTAATCTTAGGAATATAGAACCACCAATTTGTCTAGCTTCAGTTGGTATTGAATTATTTATGAGTAAACCAACAAGGTCTTGTTCCTTATCTTCATTTGGTGTAATTACACAATTTGAAAAATTCACTTCACCACTATTATAATTACTATTAGTAACTATAATATTATATTTAGTAGAGTAGGTAACCTCCACCATGCGTGTTAACTCAAGTTAACATGACATAAAAAATAACTACTTAAAATAACTTAGTGATAGATTATAGACAGGTAAAAGAGATAGAAACTTACTAGTCATCTTTAAGAATGGTCTTAATATCATTCTTAAAGCCATACTTAAAAATGAGCTTAAATTCATTCTTAAAGCCGTTCTAAAGAACGTTCTTAAAAACGGTTTTAAGCATGATTTTAAGAATGATATTAAGAATGGGTTTAAAACCATTCTTAAAAATGGTTTTAAATTCATTCTTAAGTCCATTATTAAAAATGAGATTAATTTCATCTTTAAGAATGATTTTAATAATGATATTAATCTCATTCTTTAGAACGATTTTAAGTCCATTCTTTAAAACGAGTTAAAACTCATTATTTAGTCCATTATTAAGCATGGATTTAAATCCATTATTAAAAATTGTTTTAAAAACATTCTTAAGAATGAGATTAAGTCCGTTCTTTAGAACGAGATTAAAACCATATTTAAAAATGATTTTAAGAATGAGTTTAAAGTCATTCTAAAATCCATCATTTAGAATGGTTTTAAATCCATTTTTAAGAATGAGTTTAAACTATCATCTTGATGTATTTTAATAAATGGTCTTAAATAGGTTTTAACTCATTTTAAAACTGATGAAATTTGGTAATGTTATTGGTCAAGTTATTAAACTACTTGGCTCTGAACTTGCAGATGAACTAACGCAAGAACTTGGTATTGTTTTAACACCTGAAAATATCTTAAAGACTATTCTTCATAACAAAGTAGAATTTAAACAATTAGTAAAGAATTACTTACTTAGTAAAGTTCTTAAGAACAAAGTTATTCCTCAAGTTGAAACAAAGGAAGAAAAGGTTGAAAAAATTGAAACTAAGAAATTAAATGTTCAAGATGTTGTACTTCCTTATGAATATCTTTATCTTCCTGTTCCTGCTAGACCTTGGATGGGTATTTTTGCTTCTATTGTAGAACTTAATCCAAAGACTTGGAAAGGTAAGGTGTATATTTTTAAAGAACTTAATTACTTAACTACTGAAGTTGATCTTAAAGAATTTACAGATAAGGAAGAATTGAAGAAGTTAATAGCTGAACGTTTAGGTATTCCATTAGATGATTTTGAAGCAACTGTTGATAGATTAGTTGAGCATATTACAGCAGCTGTAATAAACTATATTGATATAATGAGTTTTCTATACGGTCTTGATTTTGTTAAGAAAATTTTCAATTTCGATGCACTTTTCGATGAGATATTTGTTAAAATTAAGGAAGAATACTTACCATATCTTGTTCATATGTTTGAAATTGGTACATGGGGTAGAAGACTTTACACTGAAGCTAAAATGAAAATACCAATTGAATTTAAGCGATGTCTTGAAATTGGTGAAACTATAGATCATGAGATTATTCTTAGGAAAAGAAGTGAGAAATTACTTGAACTTGTTCAACAATATGGTGAATATGCTAAGGAAAGTTTTGAAAAAATGATGAAATTCATTTATGAACTTGCGGAAAAGAAAAAATCAGATAGTACAAAAGAAGCAATTGAAAAATTGAGAAAATTATTTAGTGATCAAAGAATTGCTTTTCTATACAAGGTCTATCTACAACTTCTTCTTAATGGTTTTGAAGATGGTGGATTTCATAGAATTGGTATTACTGCATATACATTTAAACTACCTTCACCAACCTTTGTTGAGATAATACATACACTTTATGTAATTGATACATTTATAGCTAATATAAGGGGTTAAACATGTTCTTTAACAAACGTCCATTCATAGAGGAATTTCTACGTGATTTCGATGAGACATTTATCATAGTTAGAATTAAGTCAAGTACTGCAGAAAAACTAAAGAAATTAACAGGTAGTAAAGATGAGGAAAGTGCGATTGAAAAAATTGTTGAACTTTTTGAAAAATATGCATTAAGTGAAGAAATTGCAAAGGAAGTAATTGAATATGTTAGGAAGTACATCAATAAGAACGTTAATACCTTAACAGAAGCGGTTAGACAATTACTTGCAGATAATGAAAAACTTAGATATGAACTTGAAATTGTTAAGAAAAATCGTAATAATAAAAAACAGGAAGTTAAATCACAAGTAATAACATCGTTAATTAAAGAGGAAAAGGCTGAAGAAAAGAAAGAAGAATCTAAACAACCTGAAGCTAAACTTGTAGAAGTTAAGTCTTTTGAGAAAGTTAGTGAAGTTAAGACTGAAGTTTCTAAAGTTGAGGAAGTTAAGGAAATTGTTAATGAATTAGTTAGTGAAAAATTGAAACATCTTGTCATTACTTATGAAACAGTAAGTAAATCTGACTTATTTACACCAACTATACAGTTCATTATTATTAGATCCGATAAAGCAAATGAACTTTGGAAATTACTAACTAGTAAATTCAATGTTACTAGGTATGGTATCTACAAGGTAAGTAATGAATCTCTACTAATTGCAGTAGCAACAACTGAGATATCTAAAGGTAAAGAAACTGTAAATGTTAAACAAGCTACATTAGATAGTAAATGTATTGAAAAGATTTTAACAATTGATGATGTTGAGAAAAATTCTGAATATGTTAAGTATCTACATGACTTTATACAATTTTTCAAAGAACCACTTCCATTAGCTTCAATTAAGGAAATTGAAAAGGTATGTAGGTGAGACTATGTTATATAAGTTAGTTTATTACGTTGGTACTAAACACTTCATTATTGAAGGTGATGTATTTAGAAAAGACTTTAGACCATATTTCTACATTTTTGCTAAGGAAGAACCTAGGCTTAAACATGAGAAAATAATTGCAATAGAGTCAGAAAGTGCAAATGAGGTATACATTTTCGATTCTGAGAAAATGAAATATGTTGATAGTGATTTAGAGGTTTACAAGGTAGTTGTTGAAAATCCACAAGATGTTAGAATTATTAGAGAACTTGCACTTGAGCAAGGTTATAGAATTGCACAAGCTGCAATTCCATACTCTGTTCGTGCAAGCTTAGACTTTAATCAACATATTTCACCAACGAGAGTAAATATTGAGGAAATTGCTAAAAAACTAGTTAATAAACAATTCAATTTACTTATCATAGATATTGAAGTTAATCCAAGAAATGAAAATGACTTATTAATAGGAGTATACTATAGCAATGAAAATGACTATAGATGGTTTAAGACAGTTAAAGACTTTCACAATTACTTAAAGAGAATTGTTGATTATGGTATTGACTATATCGTTGGTTATAACATATATGAATTTGATTATAGAATTTTACATAAACATTTTATTCCAAATGAACATGTTGGTTACCGTTATAGGTTTTGTTTTGAAATTGATGAAGTTTTTATACCTGTTATAGACCTATTTCAATTTGTTGCAAGTGGTTTTAGAAGTAGTTTTGATATTCAATCAAGTGATGTTTATTCACTTGATGATGTTGCTAAAGATCTTGATATTATAACACCTGAAGAAGTTGAGATAGAACGTAGAAGTTTTGAAATTCTTAAGAAATGGGTAATTGAAGAAGTGCAAAAATATAACAAAGTTGATCTTGATATTACCTATAGACTTGCAACTCGTGTAATTCCTATTCTTGAGATTTTAGCTTCAATAACAGGAATTTCACCACCTGCTATTAACTACGTTGCTTGGGAAGGTGCAAGTCCTGGTAAGTTAGCAGAAGCAATTATACTTAACGAACTTAGGAAAAGAAAGATCTTTATTGAAGATAGGAAAAGAATCTTTAAGTACGATAAGGCAGTTGTTAAACATCAATTCTATAGTGATACCTATGGTAAAGTATTAACACCACTTAAAACAGGTATTTACCTTAATGTTCTAGAACTTGATTTTGATATGCTGTATCCAACAATTTATTACAGTTCAGGTATTGATATTTTAACAACACGTGCATGTAGTATTAATGAAGCAAAAGCAATTATAGAACTTGACAAAGGTAGAATACCAATTACTTGGGAAAGTGGATATACTTATGAAGTTGTTAAGACATTTTATGAACTTAGGAAAGTTACTAAGAAAATTAAGAAAGAGCTTGGTACTAAAGTACCTGATCAAGCAGCTAAAATACTTGCAAATGCAGTATTTGGTGTTGTTAGTAAAGTAGGTGGTTATGGTTTAATAAATGAACTAGTATCAGCATACATTTTTCAACAATCATTAAGTATATTACATACACTACGTGCATTATTAAGCAATAGAGTAGTATATGGAGATACAGATAGTTTATACATTTTGCTTAAGAAAAATGAAAAACCTGAAGAAATAGCAGAGAAGATAAATAAAATCGTTAAGAAAATAGTTGGAGAAGAATTTAATCTAAAAATTGAGGAACTATGGGACGTATTGTTACTATTTGCAGGACAGGAAAAGAACTATATTAAGATCAAAGGTAATAAAGTAGTTAGAAAAGGAAGTGTATTTCATAAAGACTTGCCAATAGTAGTTGATGAAAATCTAGACAATATCATATTAACGTTTTTAAGACATGGAAAACCCGTTGAGACTATTATCAAAGAAATTGTTAGTAAAGTAACACCTGAAGAAACATATAGATTATTTATTTACAAATCAAAAGCATTAATCGATTATATTAGAGAAGAAGATGTTGAAGAAAAAGGACTTCTTAAAAGAGTTATGAAACGTGTTGAATCAATTACACCATTGTTAATATACTGTATTGAGAATGAGAACTTGAAAGAGAATGAACAAGGTATTAAACGATGTATAGTTGATCCATTAGCTGAGAAATGGAGAATAGTTGGTGGTTTTGTTCTACAAGACGTTAACGATAAATCAATCTTTTACATACTACGTGATTTACCAAATAAAGTAATTGCAGTACGTATACATAATGTTAAGATAATACGTGATAAAAATAGGGAATACTATGAAATTTCATATAATGTAGTTAAGGAAAATGTGAGTATTGAAGAAGTTAAGAAAGTAGCAATTGAATATACGATTAAACAACCAACATTTAAACTATTGAATGAACTTCAGGTGATTAGATTATGGTAGTTATAGTACTTGTTCATAAGGTAGAAGAATTTAACTATGAACCACAATACATAATTTGGAATAGTAAAACCGTGCAAGAATGGGAAAGTTTTGCAATTGCTTATGGACTTGATGAATCTTTTGAAACAATTGAACAACTTGAGAAGAGACTCAGGAAAATCATTAAAGATGATGAAATAATAATACTTACTAGTGATAAAGAATTTGAAAAAGAAGAAATTAAAACTTTAATTTCAAAACCATTAACAATAGTAGCAACAGTACAAACATGATATTTAAACCTTCAAAAATTAAATCAATCTTTCTCGATTTAATTGAACAATACAGGATGTACTTTAGTGATAAGAAATTGTGTATTGGTATTTTAAAGTCCGAGAATCATATTTGGTTTATTATTGGTGATTTAAAGGAAGGGAATGATAAGATTGAGTCAATTGCATTTGCAATTATAGTAAACAGGAAGTTAATAAATGAAGATAAATTAATTAAAGAAATCGTAAATGAAGTTAATAAAATTAGGGATTTGAAAATTAGAGATAGTCAATAATTGCTTTATCTAAATCGTTTATGTTAAATGTTTTAGCTTCAGGTAATTTACCTTCAAGTTCATTTAATGTACTGTAAATACCTGGACCAACTTCCTTAATAATAATTAGTTGCTTAATTTTACCAACATCATCAGTAACTTTTTCAAAAACGTCTCTAGTCATTTCAAAACCTTTCTCAAACTCAATAAATTCATAATTAACGTAGTAAATATTGTAGATTTTACTAATCTTAAACCTGATACTAACATAATCATCTGAATAATCGATAATCAGGTGAATAACATCATCACCAATATGCCTAATGCTAATATTATTTTCACGATAAACCTCAGGCAATTTACAAACATCAAAACCAAAAACCTGAAGAATTTCAACTATCATGATTTACCACCTTCTTTCTTTTTCTTCTCCTCATATTCAATAACTAGTTTAATTAATTTCCTAATTATTGCATGTATATTCAATACGTTCATATGTGTATTAACTACCATCACCATCACATCAGGTGGTGTAGGTATTTTCAGTAATATTTCACGTTGAAGTCTAATTAAAACTGATGAAAAAAGATTAGTAATTTCAAGATCATTAAATAATGCCTCAATATCACCTCTATGTGAAATTATGTTTGATAATACACCATAGAGAAACCTAATAGCACCACTATAACTAACATATTTACCAAAATCTTGTTCATCAACTTCAATAGATTCAACATGTATTTTCCTACAGTAATCACGATTATACATTGGATTAATATTAATAACATCACATTCAACACTAGTAATTTCCTTAGGATCATAAGTCTTGAAAAACTCAAAAACCTCATTTACCAAATCCTCAAACTTCCTGTAAATCTCCCTAATTTTAGCTTCTAAACTAGTTGACATACGTAACCACCTTTTCCTTCATAAATTCCTGATCTATTTCAAACTCAATTTGATCAAGACATTCATGAATATCAAGTTTAGCTTCTCTACAAATCTCAGCAACTGCTTTATTAATTATGAAATTCATAACATCATAATTCATGTAAAGTCTCTTAAGACACTTAACAACATCACTACAATTGTATAGAATTTTGCAAATATTTAGGAGTTTGGAAAGAAGTAATTCACTTAATTTCATGTTCATCACTTATGAATGGTTGTAACGTAGATATGATTTGTTTAATAATTACCTTAAGATCAATATCATAGCCCTTAGCATGTAATAACTCATTAAGTTTCTCAAGTTTACCACATACATCAACTACAATTGACTTAACAACATCACTTAACTTCGTTAAATTCATTCTATTATCGTATTTGTACTGTTTAATCTCAAGTTCAAGTTTTGTACTATTTAAAACACCTGGATGATAAGTTTTGAAATGATGATAAATTTCCATGAGTAAAGCAAAGTAATTATGAGCAATTAAATTACAATTACACAATGTACAAACTGCAGTCTTATCATCAACTAACTTTACAAACCTACGAAAAATCAATGACTTCACAACCTGAGTCCAAATAACATTATTTCTCCTCATACTACATCACCAAAGTATGATTTTATTATTTCTATCAATTCCAACATTGGTTTGATAAAAACGACAAACATTAGGTAAGAAAAGGTAGGTAGATTTAAACTAAGTTTCATTTCAAAATCACCTACCTGGTATTATCAATGGTTCATGTGTTTGGATTTGAGATTTTGAACGAGTTTGTTCTCTCAAAATTAAATCACGTATTGCTATTCTAATTGCTTCTGAACGACTTGGAAAAACACCTTTTTTAACAAGTTCATCAAGTTCTTCAAGCATTTGCTTAGGAACATGAACACTTATCAAAATCATTGGTTCTTTAGATTTTGTCTTCGGCATATTTCATATTCTATGAAATGCTTTTAAAATATTACCGTTTCATAATTTATGAAATGGAATTCAGCTGATCAAACTATCATCAACATCAGTAACCTGATCTATCATCATTTATTGAAGACTTTTCGTTTCAAATTTTAAGGTATTATTTCCTAGTAATTTCTAAATATTATTTCACATTTTATGAAATTGCTCTTTCTTAAGAATAAGTATTTTAAGTTTTGTCATAGTATATGAAATGAATGTATATCATAGTCTATAGTGGATTAATTAATTCTGAAATTTCTTACAGAAACATTACTGCACTTGCCAGGAAATATAAATGTACTAGGTTAAGAAATGTAGTTATTTGTCATGATGAAGAAAGTGTTAGAAAAATAATGAATTATCTTAAAAAGACTGCTAAAAATGTACATGTTTATAAAGTTGAAGATGAAGTTACAAAAAAATTTCTTGAATGTATAGTAACATAATTCTACCCCTAATTCTAGTTGTTTTAATTACTCAATTACCAATTACTATAAGTGAATTTATTGAATTTTAAGTGAATTTAAGTAGTAATTGATTTTTCTTTTCCTGAAAATTTAGCTATTAATGCATTTGCTATTATTGTTACACATTCAGGTACTACACGTATTGTATGTATTGTATTTCCTGTTTCACAATCAATTAAATCAATATGACCATCACCATAAACAACAACTTTAACCCTCCTAACCCTATGACTATTTAACCTAGATTCAATAATTTTGATAACTCTCCTACCAACTTTTTCACAATACTCAAAATCAATCATTTTCCAATTGAATAAACCGATTGAATATTATTTAAATAAAATATTGAATAATGTAAACGATGTATATCAGGTTATTTACAGTATAAATGTTTTGAAATAATACATGTATATTACGTAGGATAGAAACAAGGGTCTAAATATGTTTTAAACTAGTTAAATCTAGTATGAGTAACAGTAATGAGATTGAACTTCCGTATAAAATAGTTAAGATTGAAAGAAGTCCAAACAATAGAACAGGTGTTTTAGTAGTTATAGAACTTGAATACAAAGACGATATTGAAGATATTAAACGTAAGATTGAGCGTGGAGAAATTAAACTAAAACTAGAAGTTTAACAAATGTGAATTACTACTGTCCAATTTGTGGTAGATCTTTCAAAACAATTCAATCATTTCTCAAGCATTTTTCAGGTTTTTCAGCAGGGATCAAATCAATGAAAACACAAGGCTATAAACCACGTCGTGTAGATTTGAAAAAAGCTAATCTACATGTACAAATTTGGGAAATTGTGAAACACTTAGCAAACCTACACTTCAACGGCATTGAAATTAGTCATGAAGAAAAGAGAAGACTAGAAACAGAATACAAAATCTATTACCTGAATCTTTACTTCTACTTCAATTACATAGTTAATACTTAACTACCTGATCTAATTTACCACCTGTTTTAATTTTCTTAACTTTTTCAATAATTTCATTACTGAACTTGTTGCGTAGACAATGTTCACAAATGTAGTTTTTACCAGCTACTAGATATAACATTCCTGGTTTAATTACTTCACCACATTTAGAAC
>Ga0190313_1000607_pt1 | contig 20963 bp, 25 predicted proteins | sample 4870071011_MG_FD_169989 | JGI IMG/M metagenome (GOLD analysis project Ga0190313, IMG submission 169989) | Hydrothermal vent sediment bacterial communities from Southern Trench, Guaymas Basin, Mexico - 4870-07-10-11_MG | ecosystem: Environmental > Aquatic > Marine > Hydrothermal vents > Sediment ...
GTACACTGGATTTTATGAACTTATTCTCGCAGTGCTCATCGCGTTCTTCGCAACAATAATCGGCATTGCTGCAGTGCGGAAGATATACCTTGAAAAGTATATCGTCCCTTTCATAGAAAAGGGCAAAGACGTGTATGATACAAAGGGAAATAAAGTAGGGAAAGTCTCTGCTGTGCATAAAAAAGAAAAGTTCTTGAAGATAAAGGCAAGATCCAAAACAGTCACAGTTCCTTTCCTTAGGGTTGTGCTTGCCACACCTGAGTATATCTCAGTAAGGATGGAATCATGATTCCTGTTACTTGATAAGTTTCTGAATCTTGCGTATTAAAAGAGTCTTTTTCTTGCTATCAGCCAGTATTAAGTCAAGCGCTTCATCTATTGTTTTCACTGCAACTATCCTGACCTTTTTAGCCTTTTCTTTTGGCAGTATCACATCCTCTTTATTAGCTTCAGGTATGACCACTGTTTTGATTCCTGCTTCAATGGCTGCTTCTATTTTTGAGCTCACCCCTCCTACTGGTAACACTTCCCCATTCACTGACAAAGAACCTGTGACCGCCACATCTTGTCTAACAGGTATCTTTTCAAGGGAGGATATAACCGCTGCTGCCACAGAAACAGATGCTGAATCCCCTTCTACTCCCTCGTAGGTCTGCAAGAACTGGATGTGTATATCGTAGCCTTTCACACCTTTACCCCTGTATCCTTTTATTATTGCTGAAACATTCTGCACAGCTTCCTTTGCAATCTCCCCTAACTTTCCTGTTGCTATAAGTCTGCCTGCGCTTGCGGATAATGCAGGACTCACCCTCGCTTCAATAGGTAGGATCATACCTCCTGCTATGAGTCCAGGAGAACCAATCACTGCAAGACCATTAACCTTTCCTACTGCAGTACCTTTAGTGGAAAAGACTTCGTACTCTTTTTTCAGGATTATCTGCTCGTCAGCAATCTGCTGTTCCATGGTCTTGGCCATGTTCTTTGCAGCCAGAACGTGCTTTCTTTCCACTAACTTGCTACCTACGGAAAGCGCAGTGTCCCCAGCTGCTCTGACCAGACCCCCAAGGTCCCGGAGGTGTAGGGTAAGGCTGTTTTTCTTTCCCGCTCTCCGTTTAGCCTCAAAGATTATTTCCTCAACCGCCTCCTTTGTAAAGTGAGGTATCTTTTTGTCCTTTTCCACTTCCTGTGCAACAAAACGCGCTATCCTCTCCCGATTTTCAGGAGTGTCTGGCATTTCTTTGTTCAGGTAAACTTCATACCCATAACCCCTTATCCTTGACCTGAGCGCAGGATGCATTTTCTGCAGGTCAAAAACATTGCCTGAAGCCACCAGAACAAAATCGCAGGGCACTGGCTCTGTTCTTACCATAGCACCACTGGACATTTCAGACTGGCCAGTTATAGAATACTTCTTCTCTTGCATTGCAGTCAGAAGCTCCTGCTGAGATTTTGGGCTGAGAGTAGCAACCTCGTCAACAAAAAGCACGCCCCTGTGGGCACGGTGGATAAAACCCGGCTCCACACGCAAATGAGGAGGAGTGCCAAGCCCTCCAGACTGGTAGGGATCATGCCTAACATCACCTAACAGCGCCCCGGCCCTGGCCCCGGTCGCATCAACAAAGGGGGCCTTTTGTTTGCCCGCATTATCCACCAATAGTTTAGGCACTAGTTTAGATTCTGAAGAAGGAAAACGCATCATGCTCATTCCCTGAGAAAGGGTTGATGCAAACATCATGACAAGAACGAACAATGCCCCCACAATTATGAAAGCAGCAGTTATAACGTCTGAAAAAAGATGGAGGTATATAGCAAGTATAACAAATACTGAATAAAGGAGACTCATCAACATTACTCCCCCCATTCCTTGACCAGGAACAGGAACTGCTTGGAAACGTTTCTTCTTTTCCTCAGCAACCACCTTCCTCCCTTCGCCTGCTTTTACTGTAACAATCTTGGGGTTGTTTGGGTCGGTTTGATTCGGGTAAACTAAAATGTCTTCAAGACTCTCTGTAGGAAGCAGTTCAGACATTGCCTGAGCAAGAAGGGATTTTCCAGTACCCGGGTCTCCTATGAGCAGAACATTCCTCTTGTGGTCTGCGGCTTTTTTTATTATCTCCACTGCTTTTTCTTGTCCGATAACCTGGTCTATTATTTTTTGGGGAACAGAAATTTCTGCAGTTGTTTTAAAATCCAGAAGCTTTTTGTTAGGCATTGTTGCCTTTTATTCGCAGATACTAATTAAAGATTACGGTCCAGACAAAGCAAAGTATCATGCTAATCCAAGCATCCTGCTCAGAAAAACAGCGTAGAATATTATGAGAAGAAGCCCTTCCCATCTTGTAATCTCCTTGTCTCGTGTTATAATAAAGTACATGAAAGTGGCGATGAGCATCATTAGAAGCCCGGTAGATCGAAGGACGCCCGTGACAGGAAGGTTTGCGAAGAATCCTGGAACTCCCATCACAACCAAGGAGTTAAAGATGTTGGAACCAAGAACATTACCAAGAGCGAGATCATATTTCTTTTTCCGCGCAGCCATGACCGAAACAACAAGCTCTGGGAGAGAGGTTCCAAGAGCAACAGCAGTAGCAGATATAATTCCAACTGCAAGACCAGAAAGATTAGATAGCTGAACAACCGACTCAACAGTATACTTTGCACTAAAGTACAAGAGAAGTGCACTCACCCCAAGAACAACAAGCGTGATCCTGCTAAAGTTACCGTCCTTGATAGTGGAGTGATTATTCATCTTGGTAGTACTTATGTATCCCGCGTAGACTGCGAACAAGAAAACTGAGAACAATGCTTCATAAAAAGTGAACACTCCATCCAGAGAAGTGATAACCAACAAAAATGCAGATCCAAAAAAGAGACACATGTCCACATGCATAAGGTTATATGAAGACTTTATTCTTTTTCTTATTACAGCGGTCAACCCAAGAACCAAAAAAACGTTCGTAATGTTCGAGCCGATAACATTGCCTGCAACAAGAGATCCTGCGCCCTGAAAAACAGAAAACAATGATGAAGCGAGTTCTGGAAGAGAAGTGCCAACTGCAATAACCGTTACCCCGAGTATAAAAGAAGGGATGCCTAAAAATTTTCCGAGAGCCTCTGCAGATTTCGTGAAGTATTCTGCTGAAATGATAAGAGTGAACAAGCTTGCAGCAAAGATCACAATCCACCACAACAACAGCATAAGGGAATAATCACATACTCTGTTTAAAAAGGAAACGTTTATAAACAAAAAGACTTTTTTAAACACACAAAGAAGTAAAGGAGATTTTAATGGTCGTGAAAAAGAAAGTTGTGAAAAAGAAGACTGCAACTAAAAAAAGAACAACTAAGAAAAAGACCACAACAAAAAAAAAAACAACAAGCACCAAAAAAAAAACAACAACCAAAAAAAGAACAACAAAGAAAAAAACAACAACCAAAAGGAGATATTGATAACACCGCAGTCTAACCAGCCGACCAAGAGGGACGGCAGGACGAAAAACCTGGATTTATTCTCTTTTTAATCTCTTTTTCATATTATTTTTCCTTTAAACACCCACCCTGGGCCAACATAGTGGTCCCTCTGTTCTGGTTGTCCGGACAAGGACATGTTTTTTAGTAGTTCAAAGAAGTTACCTACAAGTACGCAGTTTCTTACTGGACTTGTGGGTTCTCCTTTTTTCATCACCGCGCCTGATGAAACCTCAAGACTGAAGTCTCCGGTAAGATGGTTGCATGTGTGCACCCCGAGCACGTCTCTGATAAACACGCCTGAAAAGTCCTGCTCTTCAATCATGTTCTTAGAATCGAACGTAAGATTTGTTGGGGATTCATTAACTCCAATCGTGGTTCTGTAAGCGTGACCTGTTGGATTTTCCTTAGTCAACCAGGAAGATTTAAGGTCACGTATAAAATCCTGCAGCATCCCTGATTGTATTATGTGCTTTTTAGTACATTTAACTCCTTCAGGGTCATGCTCTCTTGTGAAAAGACCCTCTTGAAGACCTGGATCGTCATAGACTGTGAGGTTTTCTGAAGACACCTGTTTTTTTCTCTTGCTCTTGAAAACTGATTTGTTAAGAAGAACATTGTAATGACTTATTGCGGGCGTAAAAAATGCGTCAACAAGCTCAGATACTGTTTCAGGAGGCAGCAGTACAGTTGTTTCTCCTGAGACTCTTTTTCCACCACAAGTATTCTGGGCAAGCCATTCTAACTTATTTTCCAGGTCTAACAGATCAAAGTACTTGATGCTTGTTTTCTCTTCCCATGTTTCAGTACCCTTGTAGGAGATGTCTGCATAAGCAGAGTAAAAAGATTCATCCCATTCTATTTCAGCACCCTCTGTAGTATAAAGCTCGGACTTTTCCAAACTTTTTGTCACGCCAGCTTGCGTGACTGTCACACTCTTTTTCTTTAGGGAGTCTATCACATTCAACAGTTGGGATTCCATTTCTTCTTGGGGTGTTTCCAGTGCTTTTTTGTTTACCCTTTGTTCTTTGCTGGATACAGGCGCGGGAAATGAGGGGCTGTCGTATTCTTTTGAGTATTTGGATATCTTCAGCGCGGTGTTTATCGCCTTGTCAGCATCTTTCTCTTCTCTGAAAGAGCAAACACCTATCTTGCCTGCTTTTATTATGCGGATCTGGTAGTACGAGTTGGTGTTTGACTGTGCAAACTCTACTTTGTCCTTAACTGTTTTCACCTTAAAGACCTGATCTTCTGAGTAAAAGAGTTCTGAGTAGTCTGCCTTTTTTTCCAGTTTCTGGAGTATTTTATCAGGATCCACCTAACAGCACCTCCTTGATGAGCAGGCTTGGCCCTCCTGCAGAAACCCTGACCTCCTGTTCTCCTTTGCCGCATACTCCTGCGAAAAAGTCTCCTAACTCTTTGCCTGCTGCAGTAACATTCTGAAGTGTTTTTAGTATGTTTCCAGAAAACATTACATCGCGGTAGGTCTTTACTTTTTCTCCATTGCGCACTTCGTAGGCTTTTGTAACTGCAAACTGGAACTCTCCGTTTAAAGTGGACACTTGTCCGCCTTTGTCTCCTTCTAGCAGGATGCCAGTACCAAGTTCTTCCATGAGCTCATCTTCGCTTCTATCCCCTGAAGCAAAAAACGTGTTACTCATTCTCACTAGCGGAACTTTGTCCACTGACTCAGCTCTTGCATTACCAGTGGACCTTGTGCCCATTCTTCCGGCGCTTTCACGGGAATGAAGGTAGGATTTGAGCACTCCTTTTTCTATAAGCACGGTGCGGGAGGCTGGCACGCCCTCGTGGTCTGCGGAGTATGACCCATACTCTGAAGGGAGTGTAGGGTCATCAACTATTGTAACATGCTCTGATCCTATTCTTTGTAACAACCTGTTCTTGAGCAAGGATTCTCCTGCAAGCACTGAATCTGCCTCGCACGCATGCCCTATTGCTTCGTGCGCGAGCAAGCCGGAAACCTCTGGATTTATTAGAACAGGATACTTCCCTGATGGTAGTAAGCCTGCTTGTAGTAGTTCCAGGGCTTCTTCTCTTGCTTTTTCAGCCAACCCTAAATCAACAGCCTCCTGGCCTGAAATTCTTCCCATCCTCTTACATGAGCTTATTATTCCATTCTCATTTTTTGCTACTGCGCAGAACACGGCCCTGATAAGTGGTTTTTCTTCCATAAACTCTGAACCAGTATTATCAGCGTACCAGAATTGGGTTTCTGTGTATGACAACAAGGCTGTTTTGTTAACTATCCTTTTTTCAGACATTATTTCACACGCGTGCTTTAGCAGAGATACTGCTTTGTCAAGATCAAAAGGTTCAGAGGCCTTTGTCACACTCTTTCCTGATGAGATTGGCTCTTCAGACAGCTGGTTACTCATGCTCATAGGATTCATGTTCTTGACCGATTTGGTTGCTTTTTCCAGCAGGCCTGCAGGGTTTTTTGAAGACGCGATTCCCATTCCCTTGTTGCCGACGACCCTGACAGAGTACTTTGAAAAAAAGTTTTGGCTCACGCGGTCAACCTGTCCGTTCTGTACCCTTATGAGGACAGGCATTGAAACAACTGCTCTGCCCATCACAAGATCCTTGCCAGGGGCTGATTTAATCTCTTCCAAAAACTTATGCATGTCCATAATGCTCACTTTTCTTTGAAAAACGCAGATACTGCGCGGTACATGTTATAAATGTCCACTTTGCTCGAAACTTCTGCTGGAGAGTGCATGCTCAAGAGGCATACACCTATGTCCACAACGCTGGCACCCTGTTTTGCCAAGAACAGTGCTACTGTTCCCCCTCCTCCAAGATCTACTTTCCCGAGCTCTCCGGTCTGCCAAGGCACCTTGTTCTTGTTCAGGATTTTCCTAACCCATGCCATATATTCTGCAGGAGCTTCGCTTGATCCTGATTTACCCCCGCTTCCTGTGTATTTTGCCACTGCAACTCCTCTTCCAAGGTACGTCGCATTACTCATATCATACGCTTCCTTGTACAGGGGGTTTACTCCAGCAGTAACATCTGCTGAGAGGATCCTGCTGTTCTCAAGCAGGCTTCTCGCAGTTTCCAGGCCATAGATTTTCATGAACACGTTTTCCAGAAAATTCGTGCTCGCTCCACCAAGCCCTACGCTGCCGATCTCTTCTCTGTCAAAAAGGAATACTGCAAGAGTGTTTTCAGGAATCTTCGGCGCTTGGAACAGAGCTTGTATTGAAGTGTAACAGCTGCTTCTGTCATCCTGTCCATATGCCATGATCATGCTCTTGTCAATGCCAACGTCAGCGGGCTTGCTTGCTGGCACGAGTTCTAGTTCTGCTGAAGCAAGGTCCTCTTCTTTCACCCCATACTTTTTGTGCAGTACATCCAGCACGGTGTTTTTGAACTTATCCTCCTTAGAGTCCGCAGGGGTCCCTCCTGCAATCACGGCAAGGGCCTCTCCTTCTATTACTTCAGCTGCTTTTTTCTCCATCTGTTTTTTCGCAAGATGGGGAAGAAGGTCTGGCACTACAAAAACAGGCTCACCTTCTTTTTCACCCATTTTCACGTCAACTCTGCTGCCGTCCTCCTTGAAGATAACCCCGTGCAATGCAAGAGGGTGGTTGACCCACTGGTACTTTTTTATCCCCCCGTAATAGTGGCCTTTGAATAACGCCAGGTCAGAATCTTCGGTCACTGGCCTTGGCTTGAGGTCTATTCTAGGGGAATCAGCGTGAGCCGCTGATATCCTGAGTTCTTTTTTCCTCCTGCCGATTATGACTAGTGCGACTGCTTTTTCACCTGACGTGAAATAGTACCTTTTTCCAGGTTTAGGCGCATTGTCATATCTCTTGAACCCTTTTTTCTTGGCAGCAGTAACCGTCCAAGCCACTACTTCTCTTTCAGTTTTGCATTCTGAAAGAAATTTCTTGTACGCCTCTGCGAACGCGAATACTTTTTTGTTATCCGCAGATTTCCATGATGACTCCGTTTTCCAAGATAACTTGGGCATAATAAACACCATTGGCTCACAGGAAGAAGAAGCATATAAAAGTTATCATTTAAAAGCGGGCTGCCTTAATTTTCTTCATGTTTGAGATCACTGTCCTCGGGACCACCAGCACAATGCCGACTAAAAAGAGAAATCATCCCGCAATCCACGTCAAGTTCAGAGGATCCAACCTGTTATTCGAGTGTGGGGAAGGGACACAAAGACAGCTTACGATAGCAGGATTGTCAGCTCAGAAGATAGATGCAGTGTTCGTATCCCACATGCACGGGGACCACTCTTTTGGTCTGGGTGGGTTACTGCACTCAATGGACTTTAGGGGCCGGAAAGAAAAGATTTTCGTGTATGGTCCAAAGGGCATAAAAAAGGTGATCAAGTTTTTCTGTGAATGGCCGGGGATACAAATGCTTTTCCCGATTGTCACAAAAGAAATAAAACCAGGGAAAATCTACTCTGACGCGGACGTTACTGTCAGCGCATTTCCTTTAGAACATGGAATCGAGTGTTACGGTTTTGTGGTGGAAGAGAATGTTGAAACTAACCTGGACAAGAACAAACTCAAGAAAGCAGGATTATTAAACAGCCCTTTGTGCAAAGAGCTTAAGAAAAAAGGAGAGATCATGTACAAAGGCCGGAAGATCCTTTTGTCAGAGGTTTCAAAGCCCATGAAAAGGCCTGCGAAAGTGGTGATTGCTCTTGACACCCAGCCCTGCAAAGAGCTGGAGGAAAACGCTAAGGGCGCTGATGTACTATTGTGCGAGGCCACGTTTTCAGAAGAGCTTAAAGAAAAAGCGCATGAGTACGGTCACATGACCGCAAAAGACGCGGCCAGAATAGCAAAAAAAGCAGGAGTTAAACACCTGTTGCTCATGCACTACAGTGCAAGGTACGAGGATGAGAAGGTTCTTGAGAAGGAAGCACGGGAAGTTTTCAGGAACACTACTGCAACATACGACTTTTACAGACTTTCAATCTGAACTGCATAGTATTTTATAAGTGAACATGCATTCTTTTACTCATGAGAAAAAGCATGCTCTTCGCAGCGCTTCTGATAATGCTCCCCTGCTATCTTGGGGCAAGCGTGGACTGGAATTACATCACCATCAACCTTGGGAACAAGGGAGAAGTCCACGTGACAGAAAGAATGCAGATTTCTTTTGAAAGTTCTGGGAATGAAAGTAAAGTGCTTGAGGAACTTACGTCAAACCAGGACTTTAGAGCCTGGGCGTCCGCCGTACCTGAAATAGGCACGCATGTAACAGAACCCAAAGAACCAGTTAGGCTGAGCAAGGGTCAAATCACAACAAGCAAAGAAAGCAAATCCCTAGAACTAACCCTTGAATACGACGCTGAACCTCTTACTCCCGTGAAAAAAGGGAGGTATCTTAAATACACTTTTCCCGCTGAAAGACTCTCATTCTACTCAAACGAAACACACACAGTAACCCTTCCCCGACAGACACAATTGTGGATAAAAGTTGAAAACAGTGAGAACGTCAAGATACTTGAAAAAGTTCCTGACCCTTACTGGGACACGTACATAGAGAATAACATGTTTAAGGTCACTGGCTGGACTGGTGGAAAAACTTTCCCTGACTTCAAGTTCGTGTACGAGGCAGAAGAGCCATTGACAGAGTCGTTCACTATCCGGGATTTTGCAGAGAAAATGTTCCTATTCTTGCTCAATAACCCTGCGTACACTGTCTCCCTTGCTGTACTACTGGCCATAATGCTGGTATACCGCAAACAGATATTTGGATTGCTGTCAGAGGGGGCTGTTTCAGAAGAAGAGATTGAAATCCCGAGAGATTAAATCTTTTCTTTTATGCCTCTGCGATACACTGGCCTGAAACCTACTCCGAGCCTGTTTGCTACAACCTGGACAGCGTAGTCATCGGTCATCACAGGGCATCCTAGCTCTAATGATAGTGCAAGCACGCTCACGTCTGCTTTGCTCAGTTTTGGCAGGATCCTGCCCGCCGTTTTCTTGACCTTTTCCACATGTTTCTCTTCAGGAGAGAACACCCCCAGTTCTCCAGAGACTTTTGCCGCGTCTGCAAGCATTTTTGACCGCCTGTCTTTCAGTTCGGCCAAGACCTCTGGAGTAGTGGCCTTGTCCCCTGGAGGAAGCTCCAACGCGTTTAGGAATGCCGCAGAATCCAGCACTATCATAGGCTAATCTACCCCTAAAAGTATTAAAAGAATAGTGGGCTAAATGAGAAGGATGAAAACAAGAATGCACGAGTACGAACGAAAGTTCCTTGAGGCCTTGTCAAAGTACGGAAAGGAAAAATTTGAGAAAGTTTCTGAAGATGCGGGACTAAACCCAGGTGCTGCTAACTACGCGTTAGCCATGCTGGAAGAAAAAGGCCTGATAAAAATAGATTCCAGGCAGAAAGAGGAGGTCTCGCTTGCAGAAGAGGGCAAAGAGTACCTTGAAAAAGGCCTTCCTGAACGCAGGGTTCTTGATAGTATTCAGGGAAAAGAAGAGAACATAAAAAATCTTATGAAAAAAATTCCTGGAAATGAGTTCAGGATCGCCAGCATTTGGCTTGTTAGACAGGGTCTTGCTAAGATAAGGTCCGGGAAGATAACCCTAACAGAAAAAGGCGAAGAGTACAAGAGCAAACCAACAGGTCAAGAAAAGGTTCTTAAGCTCTTGTCAGAAGGCAAGAGAATCCCTGAAGAATTACAGCGGGACTACGAACTTCTCAAGGGACGCGGGAAGATAATTGAAGTCAAAAAAGCGGTGGAAAGGACTGTAGAAATCACAAAAGAGGGAAAAGCAGCTCTAGCAGAAAAGCCCGCAGAAGAGGAGATAGCACAGCTGACTGGAAGCATGATAGTGACCGGAAGCTGGAAAGGAAAACAGTTCAAAAAGTATGATATTAACGCACCTTCCCCGCCAGAGTACGGCGGAAGAATCCACCCCACCGTGCGTGTTATGAGACAGGTCAGGAGCATATTCACGGAGATGGGATTCCATGAAATGAAGGGCCCGTGGGTGGAAAGTGCGTTCTGGTGTTTTGACAGTATGTTTGTTCCGCAAGACCATCCTGCCAGAGAAGTTCAGGACACATTTTACCTGGATGGAAAGGCGAAACTGCCAGAACCTGAACTCGTGGACAGGGTGAAGAAAGTGCACGAGAACGGGTATGACACTGGCTCCAAGGGATATGGATACGAGTGGGATCCTGAACTAGCAATGAAAAGGGTGCTCCGAACGCACACGACTGCAACAACCTTCAGGTACTTCGGAAAAGGGATAGAAAAACCTGCCAAGTACTTTAGCATTGACAGAGTGTTCAGGAACGAGACCGTTGACAAGACACATCTGGCAGAGTTTCATCAGATAGAAGGGTTCGTGCTGGGTGATGTTGATTTCAGGGATCTTGTAGGTTATCTTAAAACATTCTATAAGAAAATGGGAATAGAAAAGATAAGGCTGAAGCCGTACTACAATCCGTACACAGAACCAAGCACAGAAATCTTTGCCAAACACCCCAAGCTTGGTTGGATAGAACTAGGTAACTCAGGGCAGTTCAGGCCTGAATCACTTGCCCCATACGGCATCACAGAAAATGTGGTGGCATGGGGACTGGGCCTGGAAAGGCTGGTGATGCTCACTTACAACAAGCACAACATACGCGACGTGTTAGGTCCAACCTGTGACCTGCAGTGGATAAGAGCGTACAGTATTGGCAGGGAGGAATAAGAATGGTAATGCTTGAAACAGACTACAACACTCTCCTCAAGTATGTGGGGAGAAAAATTAGTGTTGAAGAGCTTGAAGAAGTTTTGTTCAAGATGGGCTTTGAACTGGAACAAGCAGAAGAGGACATCGTAAGGATTGACATCACGCCTGAAAGAATTGACATGCTTTCAGTGCAAGGGTGTGCTAGAGCAATAAGACAGTATCTCGGCATAGACCCCGGACTGAAAAAGTATGATGTCCGACCCAGTGGTATAGAGATATTCATTGACGAGTCAGTGAGGGATGTAAGACCATACACTGTTGCTGCTGTGGTTAAAGGGATAAAGTTTGATGATGAAAAGATAAAAGAACTTATCTGGCTCCAGGAAAAGGTGCACGAGACATACGCAAGGGGAAGGGTGCAAGCTGCGATAGGAGTGTATCCTCTTGATCCTATAACACCCCCCATAAAATATTATGCTGAAGACTCTGAAAAAATTAGGTTTGTTCCTTTGGGCGCTGAAAAGGAGATGACTGGAAGCCAGGTGCTACGCGAGCATCCTACTGGCGTGAAGTACGCACACCTGCTAAAAGGAGAGAAAAAGTATCCTGTGTTTACTGACGCTAAAGGCAAAGTCCTCAGCATGCCGCCGATCATAAACTCAGAGGAGCTGGGTAAGGTAACTGAAAAAACGCAGGATGTGTTCATAGAATGCAGTGGTAGCAACCTAACAAAACTTAATCTTGTGCTTAACCTACTTGTGACCAGCCTTGCAGACATGGGTGGAAAAATAGAATCTGTTAGGGTTCATGCGTACGGGCAGGGTTATTCCACCCCTAATCTTACGCCTTGGAAAATTACGGTCGATTCCACACAGGTGGAAAAGTGGAGCGGCATACAACTTAATGCAGAAGAGATGAAGAACTTGCTTGAGCGGATGGGTTATTCTGCAGATGTAGTATCTGAAGAAGAAGTTGAAGTGGGGGTTCCGGCGTACAGGGCGGACGTACTTCATCCTGTTGACATCATTGATGACCTGTTAAGAGCGTACGGGTTTGACAACATTCCTGCCAGATTAGGCAATGTTATGACTGTCGGAGGCATTATCCAAGAAACAAAGAAAGCAGATGATGTAAGGGAAATACTTACAGGCCTTGGGTTTCAAGAAGCAATCACCCTTGCCTTGACAAGCAAGGAAGAGCAATATCAAAAGATGGGAGTACAGGAAGAGCCTCACGTGAGCCTGCAAGAACAGAAAGAAAAGAGTATTAACATGGTAAGAACATGGCTCCTGCCAGAACTAATGAAAGTGCTTCAGAACAACAGAAGCAAACCTTTCCCTCAGAGAGTGTTTGAGGTCGGAGATGTTGTTATTCCTGACAACAGTTCAGACACTCTTGCCAAGAACCAGCAGAAGGTAGCCTGTGTAATTTCTCATGATAAGGCAAACTATTCTGAGGCAAAGTCAGTTCTAGAGAACTTGGCAAAGGCCATGAACTGGAACGTGAAACTGGAAGAAGAAGCTCATGGCAGCATGATCCAAGGCAGGACTGCTGCTGTCTTCTTGAACGGAAAAAAGAGAGGAGTCATTGGCGAGATTCATCCTTCTGTTATCGAGAATTTTGAGCTTGAGCACCCTGTGTCAGGCTTTGAGCTTATTCTTGAGTAGTTTTTTCTCATCCTCATCGAACTCAAAGTAGTCCCACAATTCAGGCAGCTTGCTTACCATGAAAAGATAGGAGTCTGCAGCTTTGCTTGAACCAAGGTGACACTTTGCACCGATCTTCTTAGCAATGGACCTAAGCAGGTACCCTTCTTTTTTTATGCCCGCCCTAATTCTCAGGCTTTGGGGAAAATCATACCTCATGAACCTCTTTCTGTGGTGTTTTTTTTCTTCAGAAACAAGAGCCATCTCATCCAGAGCATGTTTTGTATTGCCGTAGTCCTGTCTTTTCTTGATCCTACCAAGGTAAACATCTGCCCGGGACAGCCTTTCAAAACCGCCTGCAAGATCCTCTGGATGCTGATGGGTTCGCGGGAGGTTCTCCTCTATCCACGCAAGCAAAAATCCAGGGTCTTCGTTTGCATCTGAAAGGGCACGGCGTGCTGTTTCAAAGTCCCTTGACTCAAGCACCTGTTTGATCACATCAAACATGCCTTTAGAAACATCCCGGTATGATAAAATCTCAAGGTCTTTTTCGGTAACTCTTTTTTTACCAAAGGCGATCATCTCAAGATCGTTTATGGCTGACCTTATGTCCCCATTACTATACTTTGCAATATCCTGAAGCACTGTCCTGTCCACCTGTATTTCTTCTGCATCAGCGATTTCTGAAATAAGCTTCAGCACAGTTGTCTCCCGTATTTTCTGAAGCTTGATGACCTTGCACACCTTACGCAGGTCTTTTAGCTTGGGATCGTACGCGTTCTCTGCCGTGAGGATTATGGGGGAGGGATTTTCTTGCACTATTTTTCTGACAGCAGTCATGCCCCCTCTGTCCCCTCCGGTCATCAGATCCACTTCATCAAACAAGATCAGGCGCATTCCGCCGAACAGGGAAAGCGTTCTGCTTGCTTCTCCAGCCACCTTTTCTACAACAGATGCAGTGCGCTGGCTGCTTGTGTTCATCTCAAGAAGCTGGAACCCATACTCTTTTGCGCACGCAAGGGCAAGGCTTGTCTTGCCAGAACCAGTAGGCCCTGTTATGAGCAGAGGAGTCTGTTTTTTTCCGTTTTTCCAAGCTTCTGCCCACTTCCGTATCTCATTCACTGCCCCGGGATTGCCTAACACTTCCTCAAGCCTGCTGGGAGAATACTTTTCAGCCCACATTAGTTTTTATTAGCAGGTCAGCCAATAAATACCGTATGGTAAAAATAGGCGTGTGCGGCAAACCGTCGTCAGGAAAGTCCACCTTTTTCAGTGCAGCGACCATGGTGGACGTGCCAAGAGCTGCTTACCCGTTCACCACGATCAAGCCGAATGTTGCGATGGCTGCTGTAACCACAAAATGCGCTTGTCAGGCGCTGGAAGGGATTACCGGAAAATGTAAAGGGAGGAATTCAAAGTGCGTGAATGGCGTAAGGCATATCCCTGTCCAGCTCGTGGATGTTGCCGGGCTGGTTCCAGGCGCTCACCTTGGGAAAGGCATGGGTAACGAGTTCTTGAACGATTTGATAGATGCTGAAGCGTTAGTGCATGTTATTGACCTCAGCGGAAAGACTGACGAGAAAGGAGAACCTGCTGAAGAGTATGATCCTGAAAAAGACATTCTTTGGTTACAGGACGAGATAGACTTCTGGATAGAAAAGATTCTTGAAAAGAACTGGAAGAACATACTAAGAAAGGCAAAAACAAAACCGTTGTGGGAGTGTGTTTTTGAGCAAGTAAGCGGGCTGAGCATTGATCCTGAAAAAGTGAAAAAGATAGTGGGAGGGAGTGCAGGAGATCCTCTTGAGCTCGCTAGAAAAATCAGGAGTGCTAACAAGCCCCTTGTGCTCGCGGGAAACAAGATAGATCTTGAATCATCTAAAAAGAACTATAACCGGCTTAAGAAAAAGTATGATATAATCCCGGTATCTGCTGAGGCAGAACTTGCCTTGCGCAAGGCCCAGGCTGCTGGAATTATAGAATACAATGGGCATGATTTCAGGATACTGAAAAAGGTGTCTTCTGAACAGGAAGCAGCTCTTGAGAAAATTCGGGAAACAGTAATAGAACCGTATGGTTCAACAGGAGTCCAAGAGGTACTTAACAAGACTGTTTTCGAGAAGTTGGGGTACATAGTGGTCTATCCTGTTGAAGATGAAAAAAAGTACACTGACCAGAACGGGAACGTGCTGCCTGACGCAATACTCCTAAAAAAGGGTTCGCGCGTGATACAGCTTGCTGAAAAGGTTCATACAGATCTTGCAAAGGGATTTATTGCAGCAGTGGACTGCAGGACAAAAAGGAAAGTGGGAAAAGACCATGTTCTGTCTGACTCTGACGTGATCAGCATCAAGTCCCGGACCTAGAAAGGCAAGTGAAGTCCGCTATTGTTACCTTCACTTGGCTCATCATCTGTGTCTCCGGGAAAGCTTATTTTTTCAACCTCAAACTTTTTCTCCCGTTCTTCTACCGCATTCCTCGCTCGTTCCATCTCCTCATGCTTATTTCTAAGCCTTGTCAGAGTGTAAAAGTACGCGTTTATTATGGTGTCAAGACCCATCTGTCTTTTTTCTCCTCTTTGAGAGACTTCTTGCACATATAATTGCACAAGCCTGAACGCCATTTCTTCTTCTGGCTCAACCATTTTTATTCCCTCCTTCTGCTTTCTGCAGTATGGCAAGCTCTTCTGCAGTGATTTTTTCGCCTGCCATGAACTTTTTCATTATCTTGTCCGCCAGCTCGTTCAGTTCCTCTGTAGGCATCTCCTTACTATACGTGGCGGTCACAACCTCTTCTTTTCTAGCTTCTTCTTTAGGCATTTTCGCCACAAGCTTTTCTATTGTTTTCTCTCTTTTCTCTACTGATTTTTTCAGGTCATCCGCTTTTTTAGAGAGCTCGTCATGTTTTGTCTTCAGTTCATCAAGCTCTTCTTTCCAGTGCCTTGACTTGAAAAAGTTCTTTTTCCTTTTCCTCAGTTCTTCAAGCTCTTCTTCCATTTCATCTAATCTTGCGACTATCTGGCGTTCTCTGGATATTGGTGTTTGGCCTGTCTGGTACTTGAAGTACAGCGACTTGTACTTGCTTTCGAGTTCCTTGAGCCTTCTGCCAGGCGGTTTTACGGGCCCTACCTTCTTTATTTTTGATTCAAGGAACTTCATTTTTCGTTCAATCATTGCTTTTTCTTTTCTGATGTTCCTCAGGTTCTGCTTTTCTTCTTTCAGCGCTTTGCGCTCTTCAGCTATTTTCTGGCCAATGTTCATTTTGCTCCCTCTTTTTTCATCCAATCAAGACCATACTCCTTGAACTCTTTTTTCTGCGTGGACAAGTATATATCCGTACCGAACTTGGCGAACACCGCGCCAACTATGACCATTACAGCAGAAACGCTGAGTGGGACAAGATCAACAGATAATGCGAATCGTATAAGGATGTTGTACAACTGTAGGAATGAGAATAATGCTATCAGCGCGCCTGAAAGCATAAGAACTATTGAGATAAGGATTTTTGTTGTTCCTTTCACTTTCATCTGGTTAAGCTGTTTCTGCACGTCCTGCAAAGCGGAGTTGAACTGTATCTTGAAATTGAACAGGTCTGATTTTACGGAGTCTGTGGTTGCCTTCATGTCAGATATTTTTTTCTCCAGGAGTTCTTTCTGTTCCATTGACTTAAGCTCTGCCTTTAACAGCACCTGTTTTTCCATTTTCTTCATTTCTTCTCTTATCATGTTCTGAAGTCCCTCTTTTTCTTCATCAAAAAGCCTGTGGACTTCTAGTTTTAGTTTTGATCCCAGGTATCCCTCATAATCTTTTTTCACCTGCTGGTAAACTTGTACTGCTTCTGTTTCTGAAAGGCCTGTGGAAACAAGGGTGCTGATTATCTTATCCTCTGGGATATTCCGCGTGATCATCTCAAGAACAATATCTGACAGTTTTCTCGGGGCTTCTCTTGTCCCTTCCTTTTTCTGGAACAGTGGCATGAGGATATTATCTTTTGGGTATTTAAAAAAGTAACCTGAAAAAACTGCAGGAGGTTTGAAGAGGATTTAGTCGGCCTATTACATAGGGACATTATGCTGTTAACCCCCTCTCTTGGTGTTATAGTGCTCTTCTGTTGCATGCTTTTCTCAGCAGCTTCGATCCAAGCAGCTGGGCATGATGACAGTGTTTTAATAAAGCATTATAAAGTCAGGGAAACCGCATACAGGATGGAACAGGGGTTTAGGGATGCTGTTGAAGAGAGCATAGTTCCAGGTCTGCCAGAACCTGAGCAGATGGCAAAAACATGTTTGAGCGTGCGCGCTTGGGCGCGCAGGAATGATGTGGAAGTTGATGTGTTTTTTTCTGATTCTTACGTTTTCAAGATATCAAAAGACATTATCCCTTTCCTTACTCCTGACGGGCTTAAGAAACTGGCTGGTGTGCTACCAGAGTGCGCGGGCCCTTGTGTCGCATTAGTATCTGTTGATAATGAAGGATGCATCCTGGTACAGAACAGCGGGCTTGTGATGGGAAGCAGTATGCAGCGCTCAGGGTTCATGCTGCAGAAGGAAGGTGTTAGGGTTGTGGTTCCAGAAGGGACACGGTTCTGTAAGCGGCCAGGCCTCGCTTGAAATGCTGTTGCTTGCAACAGCAAGCATCTGCTTTCTTGGCTTGGCCGCCAGCCAAACTAGCATGCTGTTGTCTGGAGCTAGGCATGCTGCAATAAAGCATAATGTTGATTATCTTCTTGAATCATGCCAAGAAGCATGCCAAGAAGCTGTGCTCTCCGGAGCAGTTAGAGAAATAGAGTTCACTGCATTGTCTGAAGGTGTTCTCAACGCAGGCCAAGGTAGGATCATGTATTCCTCAGAAGAGTTTAACATGTCAATGGGGAGGTTTGGGTGCAAAGTCAACCAAGGCGTGCGCAAAGGAAAAAACACTATCCGTGTTTATCCTGAGTAGCTTGTGTTCTGCTGGCTGACGCCTATGTAAACCGTTTTTCCACAGCATGCTCTTTCCAGGTTCACTTCGCCACATCCTTTTTCAAAACAGTAAGAAAACCCCATTTTTTCCAGCACGCTGAAACATTCCGGCGCCCAGTTCTTGGTCAGGGCACAGGATTCTGCAGCGTCCTGTGCTATGGCGTATTCTTCCAGGCTTTCATTCGCTCTTGGCAGGGGTGCTGAGAAGAGCACAACAAGACTGAAAAGGCAGATAAGTATGAAGAGAAATGCGTCCAAGAGAAATATTTGACCCTTATTCTGTGCACAGTGTGATAACAAGGGGTTTTCCATTCATTACACCTATTCTTCGGATGCAGGCTGTTCCTTTTTTATTGTTTAACCATGCTTTCCTAAGCCCAAGGCGTTCTCCAAGCTGTTCTGCAGGCATGCTCTCAAGATACCTTAGCTTTTCTTCTGAGATCTGATGATGTTTCACCTTGTTTTCTGAGTACTGCGCCAGGCCCTTGTCCGAGCTTGTTATCAGGATTTCTGAAGCCAGTAATAATTTTTTCCGCAAGATTTTTCTGGAGTATGCTTCTGAAACATTGGCAGAGTGCACGTGAAATGTTGTAAACGTGAACAAGAGCGTGAGAAGGACCAATAAACAGGCTACAGCCAGCTCTAATGCCATCATTTGAACCACTGCCTTTCTCCTTTAACTTTTATTCCTGTAGGGCTGGAGTGCACTTGGTCTGACGCGCATTGTTCTGAATAGAAGTCTCCAGCCAGTTTTCCGTTTTTTATCTTCGCGCGGATGTTAAAGTTAAGTTGCGTGTAGTCCGAGTCCAGAAACAGTACATCACACGCTGTTTTTGCCGACAACAGTTCTTTTTTTTCTTTTATTTTCCAGAAGACTTGCCTGTACTGGTTTACAGGAGCTGATCCTATTAGGAGGAACGTGAATGCTAGCCAAGCGAGTAAGAGAACCGCTAGTTCAAGCGATTTCATGATTTTTTCACCATGGAATCAAACGCTTTTTTTGAGTTTGTTTTCACTTTTGATCCTGCTCTTGATGATGTGGATATCAAGCTGGATATGAACCATGCTGCTATGAGCAGCACTGCACCAAGAACAAGCATTGCTTCTAGTGATATCTGGGCCTTGCAGTCCATTATACATCAGCTCTTATTGGCCAGGATGCTGTCTATTTCGTTCAGTAGAGCGTCTGACTTGTTGCTCATACTTCCGGAGGCTTTTGTGGCAGTTGTTTTCATGTTCGTGACCAACAGTATTGCTACTGCCAGCACTGCAGCTATTATTATCAGCAGCTCGGCAGAAACCTGGCCTTTGCAGTCCATGGTATTGATTGTATCTTGAGCGCAATAAGAGAAAATGAGAAGGGAGGGGGTTTTGTCTGGTTTTTAGTATTCTTCGCACTTGAAGTAGAAATACTCGCGCGGGTGATCGCAGCTCGGGCATCTTTCAGGGGGAGTCTCTCCTATGTGCACATAGCCGCACTTGCTGCAAACCCATGCTACAGGCCCTTGTTTTTTCCAGAGGGTGCCTTTTTCCAGCTGTTCTAAAAGCTTTCTGTATCTTTCTTCATGATGTTCCTCTGCTTTTGCTATTGCCCTTAATCTTCCTGCTATTTCAGGATGATTCTCTTCTAGAGCATCTTTTGCAAAGTCCGGGTACATTGTGGTGTTTTCGTAGTGTTCGCCTTCTGCAGCGTATTTCAGGTTTTCTGCTGTACTACCTATCTTGTTAACCATTGGAACTTCCACGTTTATTTCTGCTTCTGCTCCAAGAGACTGCAGCATTTTCATCAGCCACTTGGCGTGCTGTCTTTCCTGTTCTGCTGTTTCAAGGAACACGTTTCCGATCTGGTGGTATCCTTCCTTGAACGCTTGCTTAGCGTACAAAGTGTACCTGTTTCTTGCCTGACTCTCTCCTATGAACGCTTTTGCAAGATTAGATGGTGTTTTCATTCTATCTTCCTCCTTTTTTGTCTCTGCACCTGTTAAAGGAGATAATTTTATAATCTTTTTGCTGATTAATGGTAAGCATGGTCAAGAGTATAAAAGAAGAGCTAAAAAAACGGACTGCAGAATTTTTTACTGAGAAGGATTGGAAAGGTCTATTCTCGGAACTGTGTTTCTGCGTGCTTACTGCTAACGGTAGCGCAGAAAAAGGGCTCGAAATACAGAAAGATCTTGGGCCAGCAGGTTTTCTTAAGCTTTCTGAGAAGGAGCTAGTAAAAGAGCTTAAGAAACATGGGTATCGATTCCCAAACACTCGCGCCAAGTACATCGTGGAAAACAGGGAAAAAGCACCTTTACTCCCGCAGGTGTACGACATGAATCCTAAAGAGGCAAGAGAATGGCTCGTGAAGAACTTCAAGGGAATAGGGTACAAGGAAGCGAGCCATTTCTTGAGAAATGTGGGCGTGTTTGATCTTGCCATTCTTGACAAGCATGTTCTCAGGTGGATGAAAAAGAACAAGCTTATTTCTGACATTCCTCGCTCTCTGAGTAAACAGCAGTATCTAGAAATAGAAAAGAAGTTTGTTAAAGAAGCAAAAGAGAAGGGCATGTCCCCTGGAATTTTTGACCTGGTTGTTTGGGCAGAGATGACTGGAAAGGTTATGAAGTGACATTCTTAAAAACAGAAGGAGAGTAAAAAAGAACATGTCTTTCTTTTACAAGGGAGAGCTTGCACACATCTTTATTTCCATATTCACGATAAGTCTAGCGTTTTCCTTAGCATTCTTACAGGATTTTTTCTTAATCCTCTTGACAGTGGGTCTTGGGTTTTTTCTGCATGAGATGGGCCACAAGTTTACTGCAATGGCTTATGGGGCTGTCGCGGTTTACCGTGCGTGGATGTGGGGGCTTGTAATGGCTGTCTTCCTCGCAGCCGCGACAGGAGGCAAGTTTGTTTTCGCAGCTCCAGGAGCTGTGTACATCTGGAAAGAGAACCTTACAAGAAAAGAGAATGGAATTATTTCGCTGGCCGGCCCTATGATGAACCTTGCGCTTGCAGGAGTGTTCTTTTTGCTTGTTCCTGTAATTCCTGTTATTGCATTAACAGGCTTGTACGTGAACGTGTTCCTTGCCCTCTTTAACCTGATTCCGGTTTACCCGTTGGACGGGTCAAAGGTGTGGGCTTACAATCCAGGACTGTGGGCTGCAGTGACAATCCCTGCTGGAATCATCTTTCTACAGTTACTGAGCC
>Ga0190313_1000608_pt1 | contig 20930 bp, 20 predicted proteins | sample 4870071011_MG_FD_169989 | JGI IMG/M metagenome (GOLD analysis project Ga0190313, IMG submission 169989) | Hydrothermal vent sediment bacterial communities from Southern Trench, Guaymas Basin, Mexico - 4870-07-10-11_MG | ecosystem: Environmental > Aquatic > Marine > Hydrothermal vents > Sediment ...
GGATAGGGTTCTTGAACCTCACAGATGCGAATATCACTGGTTTTGATTCCGTATTGAGCATTGAGAACTCCCTTATTACGGCTTGGCATCTTGTTATCTCGGCGAGCAAAGATCTAGAAGTAACGGACTCTGAAGTTTGTGTTCTTAATATCAATAATTCATCAATAATTATAGGAAACTCTAATGTGAGCTGGATAAACCTAGCTAACTCTAGGCTCATTATGGAAGAATCCGTAGTTTATTACTTCCGAGGAGCGAACTCTACGAGTGCTCTCTCAGACTCGCATGTAACGTATTTATCACTAGTAAATAGTAACCTCATTGTTAATAATATGGTTTGCCGTGATATCAAATTATGGAACTCTTCAGCAGAAATGAATAATGTTGAAACATATCACACGATAATCACTGGCGAAGCTCGTGTAACGATGATTAATGCTGTAGATGTTCTCCTAGAAATATTTGATGAAACAATTCTTGAGCTGAGAGATTCTAGACTTGGAATAGTTTTTGCTTGGAATTCTTCAAGTATCTATTTGTACAACACCTCCGTGAGCTATGCGATTAGGATTCAGAATGAAGCTGTTTTATATGCGGAGTCCTCATCCATATGGCCTGAACTTGTCTTTAGGAACGAGAATGCAACCATAATTGGGTTGGTGGCTGGTTATTTAGAATACTTAGAGCTTAACAATACATGGTCGATAATTATACAGAACTCAGTTGTTATTGGATGGGACATTATATCGTATAATTCCCAGATTAGTGTTATTAATTCTCAGGTTTACTGGTTCTTTGAATACTCCTCCTCATTAGTCAGCATTGAGAAGTCTTATATAGACTTACTTAGAGTTACGCATAAGAGTACTTGTAGGGCAGAATTATCCTTCATTACAGAAGTAGTAGTTTCTGGTTCTTCTATTGCCGAGATCTTGAAATCAACAGTGAATTCTGTTACAGCTCTCGGAAACGCGAGTATTAAGCTTGCATTGGTAAAGAGCTCCCAGGTAATCGCATTTATGAACTCATCAATTGACGTGGAGAGATCAATAATTGATGCATTAGCCCCATTTGACTATTCCAGAGTTCATGCAATGAATTCGATTGTGGGCCTCTGGCTGGAATTATATGATGTGAGAGGTGTTGGTTTTGAACTTAAAGCTGGTCATTATGCTTCTTTGACGGAGGAAGATATAGGAGTAGAAAATGTTAGCTGGGAGCTATTAATCGAGAATAGTGATGTGACATGGTATCTTATCACTGTTAATTCCTCAGTCACTATTACTAATTCCCAGCTAATGATTTTTGCAGCAATGGATTCTAATGTGACTATCGGATACTCGTTAGTGGTGGATATTCTACAGCTAATTGGCTCTAGATTTGAAATGTTTAGGGTTACTGGAACAAATTATACGCTGATTGTAAATAGTTTAGGAACAATCATGAACTGCTCATTCGCTAATCTAGAGATTTGGAACTCCAGAATCATTATTAATAATTCCAGATTTGTTCTAACATTATTCTTCTCTAGCGGAGATCTGGAGCTCACTCTTCGTCCCTCTTACTATGGAAAAGCGATTTTAAATTATACCACGCCCCTGGAAAGCATAATACTGGATATTACTTCTTCTTGGATAATCAACTGGATGGTGTTAGCTACAGGTAACGCTAATGTGTCATTAGTGAATTCTAGCTTGATGACTGTAGGGGCGGCTGAGAGAGCATCAATAAATGTTAAGGATTCTATTGTCTATGGTTACTTAGAAGTTTTTCCCGAAGCCCATGCTTTTGTGGAAAACTCGTTGATTGGAAGACTCTATTTAGTGGTAGAGGGCGAATCCATTTCATTAGAGGTGCCGTCCAGAAACATTAGTGTTCTCGAACTAAATGCTTCAAGCTATCTCTTTATGAGAAATACTTATCTTTATTCGATATCCCTGGAGGCTACTCTATCATCAATAAGGATCTCTAATACCCCATTAATAGGTGAAACAAAACTAGTACAATCCAATTTCATAGCAGATAGTATAATTGCTGAGAAGCTCTCAGCAACGAATACTGAGCTAGAAGTGCTTGACAGCAGAATAAATAGTCTTAGACTTAGGGCATCAGCCGCTACTATTGAAAATTCCAGCATTTCATTCCTAACGATAGATTATTTCTCTGCCACGATTGCGAGAAACTCGAGAATTGGACTAAATATGGTCTTCAGGAATACTGAAGTGAGAGTGGAAAATCTCATTGGAGGACAGAATTTTGTCAACGAGAGCATAAACGGGGGTATTTGGAGTATTAGGTTAGAAAACACTATTGTAACTAATTACTCGGTAACCCTTAGGGGATTCAGCAATGCGACGATAACAAATTCTGAACTGAAGAGAGTTTCGTGCCACGAGTTTAGTACTGCAAAGATTAGCTTATCCAAAGTAACAGTTATTGCTCCTAGAGAAATAGCCCTAGTAGATGTGTATCAGAGCATTGTTGGACTAGATTTATTGTTTAGGAATACACTTGCGAGTATTTCAGTACCTTACAATGAGTCGTTGATGGTTATTAGGGCTCACTCAGTAATTAGCTACACTGTAACCCTTAGGGATAGTAAGGTCTTAAGAATGAATGTGACTGCTATAACATCTGAGATAGATATCTCTGAATTCGATGTATACGTATTATTCGCTAGTTATGCGTCCTCTATCTCATTGGACTCTTCATCAATCATTTTAGCACTCCTTGGGGCAAGCTCTAATCTACTAGCGAGTGATTCCGAGATAAGACTTCTCGTACTATCTCAATTCAACACGGTGGAGCTTAAACACTCATCAGTAGGTATTACGTTGCTACTCATGGGTAGGAAGGAGAGATTGAGGCTACCTAGTGGAGCATATCCATCTATCATTCTACTTGATAATGCCACTGGGTGGATCGTTAAACTATTAGATTCCGAGATAATTGATTGGAGGATAATAGCTATTCAAGGCTCAGAAGTTATAGTTGAAAATTCGCACGTATTACTTGCTTATGCGGAGGCATTATCTAGAATAAAGCTAATTAATTGCCTGATCGAGTTGCCACCAATAGTTGATATGCTCGGTAGAGTTGAGATATACTGGACCCTTAGAGTCATCACATTAAGGGATCTAGTACCTGCGAGGGGAATTAATGTAACTATCTTTGATGAGAACGGAAGGTTAATTGCTCATGCCTTAACAAACGAGGAGGGAGTAGCAGAGTTCTTGCTTACGCAAGCTATAATTACTGAAGAGATGAGAATAGATCTGGGAACATACATTATACAAGTTGGCCATGGTTTTTCGAGAGTAACTAGGAAGATATACCTATGGAAAACCATGGAAATAAGAATCTATTTAATAGGACCTATAACCATATTAATATCAGCAGTCACAGCAGCATTGCTGGTAATCATAATAAAAACTGTGCTTAAAGTATTGAGGGAGAAAAAAGTTAGACCTCCACAAGTTTTTCCATAAGCGTGAGAAACGTAGTACTCCCTAATTACCATATTTATTATAGGAAGGGCTAACACTTTTATTCTTCATTTCCCGCTTATATGTCATCATGATATTTCAATTAAATTTAAGTGAAATAATCAACTAGTTGTGGTAATAGGTTAGTATCCTTGAAAGAACCCTCATCGGAAGAAGTGAAAAGAATGCCAAACGATGTCTCTGAGGTATCATACATCTTCTGGAAACTTAATATATTGTTCTCAACACTGAATAGGCTACACGAAGTCATGATGGCTAAAACGAAATCCGAACGAGAGGTTAATTCCGAAGATTTAAGATACCTAGAAAATGCTGAAGATATTTTAAAAAGCGTGAAGGCTTCTTTAGAGGATCTAAAGATTAGAATAGATAAGCTCAAAGAGCCACCTATTAAGAATTATCTTAATAATCTTTATGATAAGGTGGAATTAAAATTGCGTGAAATAATGAATATGATGCGTTCCTGACATGACTTAAGCTCATTCTTCTATTTTAGCATCGTAATATCTAATGCATCTTCCCTTAGTGTATATGTCATGAATATACACATTGCAAATTATATTTTCGTCAGATTAATATGCATATACATCCTTTTTGCTGGTTCTAATATATTTAGTGCGAAAGGGGCTTCTAATGGATAGAAGCACTATAATTTCATTAGCTGTAATGATACTATTGGTTAGTGCTAGCTATATTCTTGCACCACCCAGTCATACTGTGGGAAAATATCGGGCTGAAATAAAGATTAATTATGAAGAAATGACTGCTGGTATAAGTTTTGAGTTCTCAATTGTTTATCCTAACGAATTGGTGAAGGAGGAAGTTGTGCACAAGAGCGTAACCATTGTAAATGGGCATAATATTACTATAACAGCGAGAGGCTTCAGCGCGTATCCATTGGAACCAGGAGTTAAAGTCGATTATACTATAAATATCTTCCTTGACGGGAAACTAATACCCATAAGACCCACTCAAGTTACGGCAATGGTTCGGCTTCCGAATGGTCATCTAGAAAAAGCTTTAATAATGTTGTTGGGTAATGAGCTCATATTCCGATTCGCTATTAGGTACAAATCTAAGATCGCTATAGCTACGCTTGTGTTAATAGCATATCTCTGGTTAACTGAACCTATTCCGCTAGTGGCCTCCGCGCTTCTTGTACCTATAATAGCTGTTATTCTTGGAATAATGACTGCAAAGGAAGCTCTTGCTCCGATGTTTGATCCAGTAATTGCTTTATTTCTAGGTGGTTTTCTCTTAGCTAGGGCGATGAATAAGTATGGGCTTGATAAAAGAATCGCTATTAATATCATTGCTAGGGCTAGATCTCCTGTGAAATTGTCCTTAGCTATGATGTTTATTACGTGTTTCTTGTCATTCTGGATGTCTAATACTGCTGTAGCTGCTCTTATGATCCCGATAGCTTTAGCGATATTGAAGACTATTGAGCAGGAACGCGGTTCGAATTATGGAAAAATGTTAGTACTCGGTGTGGCGTATTCTGCTACCATAGGCGGTATGGGTACTATTATTGGTACACCACCCAACGCTATCGCCGTTAGTATGCTCAAGAGCTTAGCGAATATAGAAATAAGCTTCTTAGATTGGATGATATATGCTGCTCCATTTACGTTCCTCTTACTACTCATTGCCTTCGCGTACCTTTACCTAGTATTACCTGTTAAGGAGGATCTTAAGAGAGGAAAAGTTATTTTTGCGGAATTGAGCGAGACCGTTATTAAGATTCAGTTGGCGGAAATGGGTAAAATGAAGCGAGAGGAAAAGCTCACAGCAATGATTCTCATCGTGACAGTACTTCTTTGGTTCTCTCAAAAACTGCCATTCAAGATTATGGGATGGTCTGGCCATGGAATATCATCAGGAATTATAGCTCTTATAGCGGGTGTTCTACTATTCGCTTTAGGTCTACTCGATAAGGAAGATCTAGGAAAGATAAGTTGGGAAACATTATTAATATTTGGCGGGGGTCTCGTTTTAGGGGAGATGCTTGTACTCTCAGGAATGAGTGAATATGTAGCGACAAGTCTTATAGGCGTGGGCAATGCATTCATTATCTTAATGCTTCTAGGATTTGTATCCCTAATAATAACCGCCTTTGCCAGCAATACTGCGGCAGCTGCGATTCTAATACCCCTTGCAATACCCATCGGTTCTGCTTTGGGTATTAGCCCCGTTATTCCAGCATTAATAGTCGCCATAGCATCAAGCACAGACTTTGCATTGCCAATTGGAACGCCGCCGACAATGATTGCTTATAGTACTGGTTATTTTAAGTTTAGAGAGATGGTTAAAATAGGCTTTCCGTTAATGATCATAGGTGTATTATTGGTTGTTCTCGTTATGAGCCCATTATGGCTATTCATGCTATCGTAAAACTTCTCTCTCTTATACCCAATTGTTCTCATATAATTAATTCTCTACTACTCCTAAATGGTTCAAATAAGTTAGCAGTCTATGATAAAGTATCCACACAAATATCTCATTAATATGGGAGTCCTAGGACTTTTAAGATGAATTCTATAGAATTCTGTAAAGTAGGAATTGGTGTAGAGTTATGATTGATTTATATGATGTGTTACTCATCATTGTTTATTTATTGGCTTTAATTTTGATGAAGTACCTTTTCACGAAGAGACTTTATCCTGGAGATACTGTAGGATCCTTAGTTATCTCGATAGTTACAGTAATTGCGATAATTTTTGCCAAAATGGTTCTTGGTCTAATACCTCTAATAGCATCCTCCTTAGTAGCATATATAATTGGTCTTTGGGTTTCTATCCTGATAGCATGGAACATGTGGAGAGAGATTGATGAGAAAACAGCAGTAAATGCTGTAACCTTAGCTTTCATCTTAGCAATTATAATATTAAATATAACCAAGGTCACTTTCTCATAATCTTAATTGCGATTATTACTGATATTTTTATCCAAAATCTTCCTTAATCCTTAAACTATAAATAATTCTAGGGTGAGAAGTTTAGTTTAATAGAATGAACTTCGAGGTCTAATAAGAATGAAAAAGTTTATACTGACATCTTTTCTTATCCTCCTTATTTCATCATCCATTTCACCAGCAATCCCATCTATAGTGAATACTCGGGAATTAGAGACTAGAATTGTCATTGGGGTTATTACCTCAAGAACGGGCTATTATAGTTATTACGGTGATATGGAGATAAATGGTCTAATTCTTGGGCTTATGTACGAGTTAAACATCTCTGATTTTGACATAGTTTCCCCTAATTATAGATGGAGGCTAGTTGTAGGAAGCAAAGAAATCTACATAATCGCGAAAGATGATATTAATCCTGAGATTGGAGAGCCGGATCCTCAAATAGCTACTCAGATGGCTAACGAGCTCGTTAAAAGGTATAATGCCCAAATACTATTAGGGGGCATCTCAAGCATCACCGCATCCGCCATTGCTAGTATTGCTATTCAGCATGGGGTTGTCTTTATAGCATCTCCAGCTGATGATAGAGAATTAACTGGGTCTCTATTTAATAGGCATGTCTTCCAATTATCAAGTATTGCCTGGCATAGAGCTATCGCTGCAGCCCCTTATATAATAAATCTAGGTAGGAAGATCGCTTTTATTGCTCCAGATGACCCGTGGGGTTACTCAGAAGTTGATTGTTGGAGAGCAAAAATAGAGAAATTAGGTGGTGAGGTAGTTGCAGTTGAGTACGTACCCTCTATGACTAGGGACTTTACTGAGTATATTTTGAGGATATTGGCTAGTAATGCTGATAATCTAGTCCTGTTATGGCCTCCAATTACATCTTATATTGCTCTTAAACAACTTGCCCTTATTGGAGTTTTTGAGGAGATGAGGATAATAACCTATTTACCTGATCTATATGCCTTGAATCTAGAACTATCCTCCGAGATACTATTTAACTTGACCGGGCTAATTGAATATTCCTGGAATCTTCTTAATAACTCTCCAAATACCTGGCTTGTGAGGAAGTATACAGAGCTTTATAAAGAGAATCACTTGCCTGCTATGAGTAACTATCGACCTCCTTTCCCTCTTCCAGATATTTTTGTAGCGAGCGGATTCGTAGTTGGGCAAGCGATTGGTAAAGCATTAGAAAAAATTGATTGGAAAGTTTCATCTGATGCTCTCATAGAGGCATTAGAGGGTATGACAATCGAATCCCCTAGAGGATTAATTAAGATAAGGTCTCGGGATCATAGGGTAATCCAGGACATGTATATTGCGGGAATAACATGGGATAACATATCGCTAAGCACGTATTATGAGAAGCCAGAATACTTGCCCAGCATTTATAGAGATCTTTATAGGAAGGGGGTTTTTAAAGCCAAGTTATTAAGCAGAGTAAAATATGTTGAGCCCCCAATAGAAGTTCAGATAGAAATCTCTCCGTGGTCTCTCACTAATTTACTCTTAATCCTAACCCTCATTTTGACCCCAATAGTAATTTTAGTAATTTTCTTCCATAGAAAGGTTAGAGGTATTAGTAAATAATCTCTCATCATTAATTGATTCTTCTTTCCAGAGAAAGTCTTCTCACTCTTTTATTTTGAAATGATTGATGAACATGCTTATGCGAAGGAGCTTCAAGTATTTCAATGTTCACAACTGTTAAAAAGATAATAATCCTTTTTATATCAGAGCATGAGCCCTAACTCCCTAATTTCCTACTAGAGGGATAATTTTGGTATCAAGAGAAAAAGATTGGCTAAGGCAAGCATTAAAGGATTTAGAGCACGCTAAAAAATCTATAGAGATGGGGGATTTTGAATGGGCTTGCTTTGCAGCTCAACAAGCCGCTGAAAAAGCTGTTAAAGCTCTTTTTCAGAAACTTGGAATAGAAATTTGGGGGCATTCTGTTTCACGCATGCTTAATATGTTACCTAATGATCACAGGCCACCTCAGGAATTAATAGATAAAGCAAAAGAAATCGATAAGCATTATATTCCTTCGAGATATCCTAATTTTCATCCAGAAGGAGCACCATTAGATTATTATACAAAAGAGGAGGCTAAGAGGGCCGTTAAATATGCAGAAGAAATCATTGAATTCTGCAAAAGTAAAATTATTCAAAATGAACTATAAGGAAATTTTAGAAGCTCTAAAAAAGTATGCTGAAAAAATGCTCGAAAAAGGGGCAAAGGTTATCATATTGATAGGATCGCTCGCTAAAGGTAATTATACTGCATTCTCTGACGCAGATGTAATAATAATTTCCGACAATGTACCTGAAAATTTATTAGATAGAATAAAAATGTTCATAGATCCCACACTACCAATAGATATACAGCCTCGCGTATACACCACTAAAGAAATCTTAAAAATGGCCCACCAGAAAAGAAAAATTATTGAAGAAATCCTAAATCATGGTAAAATATTAGCGGGAGATGAGAAAATACTGAAAGAAATAGAGAAATCTTTGGGAGAAAAACGATACTAAAATATCTGTAGAGAGAAACTACCAAAACATAAAAAGATCAAAACTATATTATTCAAAATTTTCAATAATGACTCCACATACTGGAAAGAATTATCAAGAGTAGATAATAATGAATTAAAGGGGTGGTTTGGTTTGTCAAAAATTTCTTTGATTTCTTTCCTAGTTTGTGGCTTGCCTCTCCATATTAAAGTCTTCCGGCTACGTTAAGAGACTATGCCAGGATGAGGAAAAACATGAAAAACAACACCTAGAAAAAAACTGATAAATTTTTGACAAACCAGGGTGGTTTACTATGAAAAAACCAAAGGTCTTTATTACTCGCGAAATACCAGAAAAAGGTATCGAGATGATTAAGGAATATTATGATGTAGAGGTCTGGCCTGAATATTATCCACCACCTAAGGAAGTTATTATTAATAAAGCGAAAGATGTTGATGCACTAGTTACTCTCCTAACAGATCCTATAGATGAGGAGGTCTTGAGAGAAGCTAAGAACTTGAGAATAATTGCTCAATACGCTGTCGGTTATGATAATATTGATATCGAAGCTTGCACCAAGAGAGGAATATATGTTACCAACACACCTGGAGTTCTTACAGAAGCGGTTGCTGATCTAACATGGGCTCTAATTCTCGCTATTACTCGAAGAATTGTTGAAGCGGATAAATTTGTTAGAAGCGGGGAGTGGGAGAAAACGAGAACTGGTTGGCATCCTCAGATGATGCTTGGAGCAGAGCTTAATGGCAAGATTCTCGGTATTATCGGGATGGGTAGAATTGGATCGGCTGTGGCTAGGAGAGCAAAATGTTTTGGGATGAAAGTGATTTACTATGATAAGTATAGGAAAGAGGATATTGAGAAGGAGATTGGGGCTAAATTTGTCGAGCTGGAAGAGCTTCTTAGGACAGCTGATATAATTTCCATTCATGTCCCATTAACTCCAGAGACTAGAAGAATGATTGGTGAGAAGGAACTTAGAATGATGAAGAAGACTGCTTATCTAATAAATACTAGCAGAGGTGCCGTTTTGGACGAAAAAGCTTTATTTAAAGCTCTTAAAGAAGGATGGATCGCTGGAGCTGCGTTAGATGTTTTCGAAAAAGAACCTACACCTAAGGATAACCCATTATTAGCTCTGGATAATATTGTGGTTACTCCTCACATAGGAAGCGCCACCATTGAAACTAGGACTAGAATGGCTGAGATTGTTGCTGAGAATCTGATAGCGTTCTACAATGGTAAGATCCCACCTAACTTGGTTAATCCCGAAGTAGTAAAAATTAGGAAACCCGGTTTTTCCTTATAATTCATCCACTGTATATGTATATTTATCAAAATATTCAGATTTTTCATGGACGCAATATGAGAAGTGGCCAAGAAGCCAAGAAAATAAAACTAATAGTTTTTTTCGATGAAGCATTATTCCCATTTTAACATAAACAGGTGGATTAGAAACAATTTTCTGGTAATTCATTATCCTCTAATGCTAATTTTTAATTTAACTGAACGGAAGATACCACGATTCATAAAACATAATTCTTAACCGATTTAGTGAATCATAACTGTTAAAATATATTACCGATTATATATTACAAAATTCATAATACTGAGGTGCTCCTCCATGTCTATGGTTGTGGTCTCTGCCAGAATTCCTAAAGAGTTAAAGGAGAAGGCTAAAGTATATGGTATCGATATCTCGGAGGTTCTTCGAAGAGCTTTGGAGAAAGAAATAAGGAAAAGAGAGCTTAAGGAAATAGATGAATTGCTTAATAAATTAAGGAGAGAGCTACATGGTATCACGACAGAAGAGATAGTAAGAGTTATTAGGGAATCGCGTGAGGAGAGATGAAGTACCTCCTTGATGCCAGCGCATTAGTAGAGCTCTTTCTAAAGCTTGATGCTAAGAGCTTATTAGAGATATTAAGAAAGAGTTGTATTCTTGATTTGACGATTTACGAATTTTGTAACGCCTTATGGAAACTAGCTAAAATAAAAAAGCTAATAACCAAGGATGCAGCTATCGCTGGTGCTGAGTTATTAGAGAAAGTTATTGCTGGGAAAATGTTAGAAGTATCTAGTGGAACCGCGAAACTGAGAGACCTTATGGATAAAGCATCAAGAAGTGGCATGAATATCTATGACTCCGCTTATATTCATATCGCTGATAAGAGAAAGGTAGTACTTGTTACTGAGGATTCTGGACTTTATACAAATGCTAAAGGAGTTTTTGGTATAGAAGTTATTAGAGTGAGAGAACTGCTGGAAAGGGAGCTAACTAGTGGTAAAAATCATAACAAGGGGGCATTCATGTGACGTTTATAGGTATAGGAGGTTAAGACCTTGTCCTACGAAATTGGTGAATTAGCTGAGAAGGAACTGGTAGAGATTTTTGAGAAGAATAAACTTACAGCAATAAAAATACCCTTATCTGGTAGATCACAACTACTACCAGATATAATAGTTCCCAGAAGGGGAATTCTATACGGCTTTGAGGTAAAGGCTGTAAGGGATAAAGATAGAGCTAGTTTTTCAGGCAAAGGCTTCGATAACTTATTAGACTGGTTAGTAATTTTAAGGAAGGAAGGAATACCGGCTAAGGCTTATCTCGCGGTTAAACTAGGAAATACATGGTACTTTGTCGAGATTGATAAGAGAACGAAGGAAGTAAAGATTCCGAGTGATGAGATGATCGATCTTGATGAGATGTTACGAATTTTGAAAGGAAGAAAGAAGAGAAAGAAAGTTGATTGTACAGTGCGTATAATGGGATCTAAGGAGGACGCTTATAAGCTTCTTAAGATAATAAGGGATTGTCTGGAGAAAAAAGGATATATTGTAAAAACAACAGAGCTTGAGGTTTATAAGGACAAGAAGACTAGAGAAGAGATCGATAGAAAAAGAACGAGAATATACATAAATCTGAAGAAGAAGTGAGTGAGGCTAAATGATAAATCCCCTAAAACTCTCTGTAGAGGTCAATAGGATAGTATGTAGAGAGGAGCATGGCATATTTCTTAGGAGATACTGGAGGTTTCGAGGCGGCAAATGGTATGGTGGAATAGCTACTGCTGATTGTGTGGGATGCAACTTAAGATGTAAGTTCTGCGGGCCGGTCTTATACATGACGAAAAATAAGTTAATAGGCGAGTTTAAAACTCCAGAAGAGGTTGCTAAGAGGCTCGTTAATATCGCTTTTAAGAAGAACTATAGATACGTAAGAGTAAGTGGTGGGGAACCAACAATATGTATTGAGCATCTTTTCCAGCTATTAAAAATAATTGGGGACTACCCATTTGTTTTCATTCTAGAGACTAATGGAATCTTGATAGGTCATGATAAATCTATTGCGAAGAGACTAAGTAATTATGAGAATGTGCATGTGAGAGTTTCCCTTAAAGGGACGAATAGGGAGGAATTTCAGAGACTGTCAATGGCTTATGGAGAATTCTTTGATTACCAGTTAAGGGCTTTAGAAAATTTATTGAATTATGGGGTATCCTTTCATCCAGCAGTAGTGGCTAGCTTTACATCTAGTGAGAATATAAATAAGCTCAAAAAAGTATTAGCAGAGATCGATAAAGAGATGGCCGAAAATCTTGAGATAGAGTATATAGTTCTTTACCCGCATGTGATAGAATCCCTAAAGAGACATGGCTTAGTACCAACGAAGGCCTATACAGTAGATTGGGAACTCATAGACTCAAATGAGTTCATAGCGAGATATCTCTAACGCAATTATTTAAGCATATGCTTAGTTCTTTAAAAGTTCTTTATATATCATATGCTACAAGAAGAGTTTAATAAAAACAATACATTTAAATTGTTCAAAACATTAATCATTATTGAATAGGGAACTTTGGTGATAAAATATGCAGGCAGACATCATTTTCTTTTCCTCATTCATGCTAATGCTACTTTTCATTGTACTCATGTATCTGTTGTCAGGTATAAGGATACTGCCAGAATACGAGAGAGCAGTTATTTTTAGGTTAGGCCGGTTAGTGGGAGTAAAGGGTCCTGGATTAATATGGATTATTCCAGGCATTGATACGATGAAGAGGGTAGATCTTAGAGTACAGACAATCGATATTCCCAGCCAAGAAATTATGACGAAGGATAACATCAACATAAGAGTAGATGCAGCGGTATTCTATAGGATTCATGATCCGGGAAAAGCTATTGTTACACTCGGCGACATTAGTAGAACTATATATGTTCTTGGACAAACATCTCTAAGAGATGTGCTTGGAGATTTTGAATTAGATGATATCTTAACTAGGAGGGAGGAATTAGCAAAGAAAATTCAAGAACTTGTTGATTCTCAAGTAGCTGGCTGGGGAATAAAGATAGTAAATGTAGCTCTTCAGCAAATAGTGTTACCCCCAGAACTCGTTAGAGCTATGGCTGCTCAAGCAGAGGCTGAGAGGGAGAGAAGAGCTAAGATCATTTCAGCTGAAGGAGATAGGCAGGCAGCTGAGATCATTGCTAAGGCTGCGGAGTATTATGAGAAGCATCCGGTTGCCCTGCGTCTCCGAGAACTCGATGCTTTAGTAACATTGGCTAAGGAGAAGAATACGATTCTATTATATCCTATAACGATGGGTGCTGGTGGAGAGGAAATACTTAAAGCAATAGGTCTCACTAAAGCACTTATTAGTAGAAGAACAACTGAGGAAGAAGAGAAGAAATAGGGGTCACACTATGTCCTCACCTTTTTATTACTCGTTTTTAGCTATGTTTTTACCAATTCTAATAATCATCGGATTTCTTATCATTGTAATTTTGATAATTGTGGCTATTTTAAAACCTGTATCAAAGAAATGGGCGCTTGATCTTGTCGGTGAGGAATGCGTTGCTATAGAGGAAGTCTCTCCAACAAAGATGGGATGGGTCCGAGTTAGAGGAGAACTCTGGAAAGCAAAAAGTATTAGAAATGTTCTAAAGAAGGGGGATAAGGGCATTGTTGTTCGAGTATTTACTGATTATCTCTTAGTAGATAAGCCGCCCATTTTCCCCTTTCAGCGCTCCCAATATGGTCCATTGTACGGAGAGATAACAAAGTTTGGAAAGTATTCCTTACAAATGTCATAGATACTTTTAACAAATTCTTGGAATATTTCTTATACAGGCTCTTCAAATGATCTTTATCTTTAAGCTTTCACGATTCTTGAGTTTTCAGATAAATCCGTTGAGGTAAACTTTATGTCGAAAATTAAGGCATATGGCGAACTATTTAAGCTTAAACAAACAGCTCTCTTAGTATATTCTGGCGTATTCGGATATTTAATAGCAGCTGGTTTAGGAATTGATTGGAAGACGCTATGTATATTTATAGTGGCTAGCTTCCTATCGGTCTCTGGAACGACTGGTTTGAATATGTACTATGATCGTGATATTGATGCAATAATGTTCAGAACCCGAACAAGACCTCTTCCTATGGGCAAACTCGACCCAGATGAAGCTTTCGCGGTTTCCATGACATTGACTATCATGGGTATAGCTCTTGGATTTCTAATTAATTACTGGGTAGGACTTTCTATACTATTGGGCTTTCTAATAGATGTATATGTGTATACAGTATTTCTTAAGAGAAGAACCCCGTTAAACATTGTTATTGGGGCGATAGCTGGAGGAATGCCAATATTCGGTGGCTATGCAGCATATGTCGGGTATCCAACGTTAAAAGGGACCCTATTGTTATTAATAATCGCTATATGGGCAATCTTACATATATGGTTCATAGCAACTTATTATGTAGAGGATTACGCGCGAGCAGGAATTCCAATGTTACCAGTAGTTGTTGGAGAGGAAAAAACTGTAAAAATTAGCTTTCTTGGTCTAATTATCCTCTTTTTAATCATATTAATAATGAAAATGATGAATTATGCGACAATATACTCCTTAGCTTTATCGGGAATATTCACAATATTCATCTGCATAATGCTTATAAAGTACTTAAGGACAAATAACAGGGAATTTATAAGGAGGGCATATAAGGTATTAAATCCTTACCTAGGTTTTCTACTCATAGCACTATTCTTAGAAAAAATCTTTGCAAACATTATATAGCTTCTTAGTGCTTCACTAAAGATAGGACGTATTCGAAAGCATCCTTGGGGTCCAGAAAATGCTTCTTTGCCACTTTTTTTACCTCTTTATTCTCACCTACGGCTATTGAGACCCCCGCTCTCTCGAGAATTGGAATATCATTTAATCCATCTCCAAGAGCAATAATTTCTTCTTCTTGCATATTATTTTCCCTAAGAATCATTCTTAGGGCTACATATTTATTGACATTGGAGGGAAAGACTTGAATAACATTATGCATGCGGTGATAAATCACTCTGCACAATCCCTCAGCATCATTTTTCTTCAGGAAATCTAATACATACTTATTCACTCTATTAAATAATTCTCCCGCTGCGATAGTGAGAATTACATTTGTACAAGGAATGAAAACTCGCCCCCCAAATTTATCCTCTATCTGGTTTTTCAGCTTATTCCTAATACCAGAGAATCTCTCAAGTTCTATTTTATTGAGTGGGAATTCCATTCTATGATTCTTGGGATAATAAATCACGGATCCCTCCTCACCCACAAGCACTATATTATCCGGTCTAAGCCCCATACCGTAAATGAGCCCCTCTAACCATGTTACCTGACGACCAGACAGAAAAACTATTGAGCAGTACTCTGATATCTCTCTTAACAATTCAGCAATCTCCCTAGGAACTGGATCATAGTAGGGTTTTACTACGCCATCAACATCAGTCGCTACCAATTTATACCTCATTTCCTTACTCCCTTCAATTTCTTAACGATCTTTTCTCTCACGTTTATAATACCCTCTTTACCTGCTGACAGAGCGATCTTCGCTAGCTCTTTTAATGACTTACCATCCTCACGTTCTATGAGAACTGTTAATAGCATCGGAATATTCACACCAGAGATTATCTCCACATCCTCCCGCTCAACTGCTATCAATGCAGAAACATTCATAGTTGTCCCGCCAAAAAGATCTACCAAAACCAAGACTCCGTCCCCATCATTCACATTATCAATCGCCTTCATAACTTTTTCTTTAAGATCTTCTAGCCCTTCTCCTTCGAGCAAAGGCACCCCAATAACCTTTTCTGGCTTACCATAAAGCATTCTAGCAGTTTCTATGAGGGCTTCAGCTAGATGCTGATGAGTAACGATTACGATTCCTATCACTACTCTCCCATCCATCCAAGTTAATTCACTAGCGATATATTATCCATGTCTAAATATAAGTGGGTCATCTAAACTAATGTAATTCTATAGAGAGTATAGACCAATCACATATATGTTATAAAGATTTCATAAACAGCCAACTTATACTAATTTTTTAGCGAAATTTTTATAGAAAAATTTTAATATACGGAAAACGTCATATTTGGTGAATACATTCTAAATCAACTACGTAGTATCTTTTGAGATTTTCTGAGAAGGTTATTTCAATGAAAGCGGGAGTAGAAAAGAAAAGTAAACTATTTGAGTTTAATAAGCGCACACTGCTTCTTTATGTAACTGTAATCGCCCTAGCTATATCTTTACACTTGAGGGGGGTTGAAGCTCAAGCAGCAACAACAATTACACCTGCACAAGCATTAGCTATAACAATATTTGCTTTCATTTGTGGATTAGATTACATCTGGGTAACACCAACAGGCATCTGGAGACCAACAATCGCAGGAACAATCACAGGAATAATAGTTGGTCAGCCAATACTTGGGCTGATAGCTGGTTCTTTAATCGAGTTCACGTTTCTAGGACTATTCACTATTGGTGGTGGTACCGTACCCGAAGCCGCATCTGGTACGATAGTAGCCGTTCTGTTAGGAGCGATCATAGGCGTAGCTGCAACACCAGAAGAAGCCGCAGCATTGGTTCCGATTGCATGGCCAGTGGCTGCTTTAACAATGAATATTGAGATTCTAGTAAGAGCTGGTGATGCATTCTTCACGCACTGGGCTGATGCTGAAATAGCTAAAGGCAGATTTGATAGGATAGGATTAATTAACATTATAGGAGCTATTCCATGGGCACTCAGTAGAGCAATACCAGTCGGAATATTCGCATTCCTGGGAGCTACCCCAGAGGTGGCAGAAGCTATACGCAGAGCGATTCTGAATCCGACTATTCAACCGTTTTGGAATGCAATGGCGGTAGCCGGCTGGTGGATGCCTGCTTTGGGCGTTGCACTCTTGTTGAGAATGTTCTATAGAACCGAATATTTGCCATTCTTCCTATGGGGCTTCGCTTTAGTTGCATACTTTAATCTATCTCTGATAGCTGTGGCTGTATTCTCTACAATCCTGGTTGGTGCTATTTATATAGCTAGATGGGTTATACAGATCGGTGAACTGAAGTTTGAAGCTCCAGAGGAAGCAAGGGAGAGAATAATTACCCGCGGAGATCTCATCAAGGCTTTCTGGCTATCATGGTTCATTCAGAGCTCTTGGAACTATGAAAGGATGATGGGGACTGGATTTGCTCATGGTATGTTACCAATTGAGAAGAAACTTCGTAAGACTCCAGAGGAACTCAAGGAATGGTTGACGATGCACTCTGAGTTCTATAATACAGAGCCGCACCTACATAATATCATCCTCGGAATGGTTATTGCTATGGAGGAAAGAGGAGCGGATATGGAGACTATCAGAGCCATTAAGACTGCTTTAATGGGTCCATTCGCCGGTCTTGGAGACTCTGTTATGTGGTTCACCCTCTTGCCCATTGCATTCGCTATAGGTGCTAGCCTCGGAGCTCAAGGAAACTTTGCGGGACCAATTATTGCTTTGCTTATATGGATCCCAATCTCCTGGGCCGTTAAGTTTTACTCTTTGATGCTAGGGTACAGATACGGAGATCGCTTAGCTGCGGTATTGCATGGAGATACTCTTAAGTTCTTCCGTGATGCTATAGCGGCATTCGCTGTTGCGATGATGGGTGGAATTGGTGCCTCCTATGTTACTCCACCAGCGTTCGTTGTCGTCACTTTAACAATTGCTAATGTTAGTCTTCAATCAATAATGGATATGATCTTCCCAAGATTGCTAGCATTAATAGTAGTCTTATACGCGTACTGGATTGTTAAGAGAGGAGTGCCCCTGAGCCTAGCAGTTACAGCGCTATTCTTCACTGGAGTAGGATTGGCTCTGTGGAATGTTATCGGACCAGCGGGTGCAACATTCGTAGTGCCATCACTAGGTTACATCATTCTCGGATTGATCTTCCTAATATTAGCGGCTGTTATAATAATCTTTGGAGCTCGCAAGAAATAGAATCCATCATTTATCCACTTTTTATGATGTATAATATGTATAGTTTCCTCTTATTTCTTTTTCTTAAATCTTATTTTTCTTTATTAGAAGAATATTCATCCTGAGGTGTTTGTATGGAGATTGCACTAATAAGGGTTGATGATAGATATGTTCATGGTCAAGTAACAGCTGCATGGGTCAGGGTAGCGAATGCTAATGTGATATGGGTTGTGAATGATGCTGTTGCTAAGAATCCAGTAATTAAGCAGCTTCAGATATCATTAGCTCCTCCGGGGACGACTGTCGAAGTATATACAGTGGATGAGGCTATTAAGAAAATTCAAGAAGAGCAGGGAAAAAGCGATGGGAAGCGAGTGCTTATATTAGTGGCTAATTGTGTAGATGCTTTAAAGCTCGTAGAAGGTGGGGCTAAAATTGATTCCATCAATCTTGGTCAGATGGCTTGGAGACAGGGACGCGTTCAGATAGCTAAGACAGTCTCGGTTTCTAAAGAGGATGTTGAGGCAATAAAGAAGCTCATAGAGAGAGGTATAAAGGTTTGGTATCAGCAATTGCCTGATTTTCCAACAAAGCCCCAAGACGTTGTAAAGCTTCTTCAGGACAAGAAATTGTGGTGAATGCATTGAACGCGAAAATAGGATTTGGTCTAATCGGGGCTGGTGGGATAGGATTTGTTCATGCTTGGTCAGCTAAAGTAGCACCATTATCTTTTGAGGATCTGGATCCTTCCAATATAACCCTAGTAGGTGTCTATAATAGGACGTTATCGAAAGCCGAGCGATTAGCTAAGAGATTCGGCTTTAAATATGCTACGAGTGATCTGGATAGAGTTATTAAAGATTCTGAGATAAACGCTTTTTGTGTCGCTCTTGCTAATGCTTTTCATAAAGATCCTGTTTTGAAAATATCGGATGAGGGAAAGCATGTTCTATGCGAGAAGCCGTTAGGACTGAATTATGAGGAAGCTGAGGAAATGTATAAAGCTGTTAAAAGTGCGGGGATTGTTCATGCTGTCGCTTTAGTCATGAGGTTTATGCCTTCAGTTATTTATGCTAAGCAATTAATTAAGAAGGGGTTTTTGGGGAAGATCTATCATTTCAGAGCTGTTGTTGCTCACTCAAGATATGTTAATCCAGATCTCCCTATAGAGTGGAGAATGAAAAAGAGTATCGCCGGTGGCGGTGCTCTAGCTGATATTGGAATACATCTCATGGATCTAGCAAGATTTCTTGTTGGTGAGTTAAGGGAGGTATCAGCTGTTACAAGGACATTCATAGAGAGAAGAAAAACTCTGGATGGTAAAATTGATTATGTTGATGTGGAGGATGCTGGCTTAATGATTTTCTCCTTCGAAAATGGAGCATTAGGCTATATCGAAGCTACGAGGTTTGGTCCAGGTTTTCAGGAACTTGATAGAATAGAGATTCACGGATCAAAGGGTATGATAAGGTTTTATCTAGAGAACCCCTTCGAGATATTTGTATATTCCTTAGAAGATGAAGCACCGGGTGTGAAACGCATTATTCTTAAGCCTTGGCCTAAGGCATTATGGCCTCCCAGCAAATCAATTAGTGGTTGGGCATTTCTCTTCGTTAAGCTAATGCATGAGTTCTTCAGAGCTATTATAGAGGGGCGTGAAGCGTCACCAAACTTTTATGATGGATTAAAGGCTCAAGAAATATTAGAAGCGGCTTATATCTCAGCGAAAGAAAGAGAATGGATCCGGTTACCCTTATGAATTCGGGATCTAATATTTATGAGAAATTAATCAGGAAATTAAAGGTAATTACGAGTAAGGCTTGGTTAGTTAGTAGGTTTGATGAGGATAAGGAAGGTCATGTAAAACCGAAAATTACTCCAAGATATTTTGGTTACTTAGTCTTAGATATGAAAAAGAGGACTATTTTGTTCCAGGGGAGGGTTCTTAAGTTCAAAAAGATTTTGATTAAAATCCCTCTTAATAAAGTAAAGCTTGTAAGAATCCATGGAGGAACCAATCTAAGAATAAAATGGGTCGGAGATCGAGGAACGTACCATAATGCTCTCTTTCTAGTGGGTGAGTTAGATGCTCTTGGTATAGCACATCCATCTAAGAGAGCCGCTGAGGTATGGTATAATTTATTGAATAAGGCCCTTGAAATCGCTAAGTCTAGTCCAAGAAAATAGGCTTTTCTGAAGATCTGTTTTGAAATAACTCATAAAATTTAGAATGACCTTACAATCGCTTTAGGAGTATTCCTAGATGTAAACGGGTTTCCAGTATTCTTCATAGTACATTTCCTATCTCTTCTATAAAAATGACGTGGGGATCATCGGCTACTGCAGTATATAACTTTTTGTCCGCTGTTATGAATTTTCCATTGACCTCCCTTGCTAAAATAATGTACAATGCATCATAAACGGTAATTTTTCTCTCTAACGCGTATTCGAGAGAATTCCTAAGCCGATCCCATGTAATTGATTCGTATATTATTGGTACCTTTTCTATCTCAGCTAAGATTTCTTTGGCTAGTTCTTTGTTTATGATTTTCCTAACTAAATATTTCCTAATAGCATTCACAAATTCTATTCTAAAAAGCTCGGGTGCATAGAGCTTTACATGAGGATCCTCTAGGCTTTTCAGAATCTCTATAGCTAACTCACTATAATCCTCTGG
>Ga0190313_1000609_pt1 | contig 20905 bp, 22 predicted proteins | sample 4870071011_MG_FD_169989 | JGI IMG/M metagenome (GOLD analysis project Ga0190313, IMG submission 169989) | Hydrothermal vent sediment bacterial communities from Southern Trench, Guaymas Basin, Mexico - 4870-07-10-11_MG | ecosystem: Environmental > Aquatic > Marine > Hydrothermal vents > Sediment ...
CTATTGCATAACAAGGACTATATTAGAAAATTCATTCGGAGCGGGAGAACAAAGGATGAACCAATGACCATTCATATAAAAGTATACAAGCATATAAAGAGGTGAACCCTATTAGGGTAAAAGTATTATTCCTACATAGGGCTGGAGAACTTGTTAGTGATGAACATAGGATTACAGTGCTTGAGCTACCAGATAATGCTACATTAAAGGATCTTGTTCTCACTATAAGGGATAGGTTTAGTAGATGAGTTGTGAAGGTATTCTTACTGGTAGGTTATGGTTCAATATAATTGTTGATGGAGTATCTGTAGCTCATTTAAACCATCTGTTAAGAGATGGTAGTAGGGTAGTGTTTCTAACACCTGAAATGGGTGGTTAGAGTAGAAACTATTGGTTAGTACTTGTCTTCAATAGATACTTCATATATCTCCTAACTGAGAATATGTTTCTAACCACTGTTTCAAGCACTCTGTAATTATTTATAGTATATGTGTAGTGGAGAACTACTTGTTGGAGTGCACCAGTGGGTAATGGAACCTGGAGGATAGCTGTGAGCTTCTTAATAGAGCCATATTTATCCATAATTCTCTTAAGCCTATATAGTACCCTACCATAGTCTCCAGATACTGCACGAAGTTCCCTACCATCAATGAATACCTTAACCTTAGCCTCTAGAGAACGATCGGGTTCTATGTATTCGCTAAACTCATCCTCTAATATACCTAGATCATATGTTGTGAAATAGGTTTTACCAAGGTAGGTGTAGATGTAGCCTACATCACCCCGCTCACCAAGTTTATGGAGTGATTTATGTACTAGGTCAACAGGCATATTGGCTATCTCGCTAATCCATTCAGCAGGTAAAGCCCTACCTTCAAGTAATGCTAGTACACGGCTCCTAGTAGTTCTCCTCCATAGAGACTCAATAACATCTGGGTCAACCGGTATATCAATACCTGATCTCCTAGCAATCTCTAGTGAGTCAAGTAGACTATCCATATCAGGTGTATCCGGAGTCACTATATAGGCTACAAACTTTAGAGACTTTATACCAGTAAGCCTAATTATACGTCCATGCCTCTGTATAAACCTTAATGGACTGGCTACATTACTCCATATGATAAGTAGATCAGCCTCCGGCAGATCAAGTCCTTCCTCACCAGCTGATGTAGCAATAATAACCCTTACATCCTCTGAACGAGCTTTCTCCAATACACTCCTAACATCAACCCTCATCCGAGCCCTACCATAGATTGCTACTGGATTGTATCCCTTCAAAGCCTTAGTTAGAGCCTTAACAACAACCACACGATCAATGAATACTATTGCCTTCCTAAAACCCTCGTGATCCCTTAAAACCCTCTCCAAAGCATCAAGCTTATGAAGATCACGTACACCAGGTCTATAGAGTAAAGGCCTTATATGGCTGAGAATAGCTGATAAACTAGTCTCCCTCTCAAGGCTCTCACGCAAAGCGATCGCTCCATCACGTACAAACCACCTAATAGCGGTATTGACAAGTCCACGGAGCCTACCAGAATACTCCATACGTGTCTCCTCAAGAGCCTCAAGAACCTTTTTCTCAACAATATTTAGCTCAGCCTCATAGATCTCCCCTATCCATGGGGGTATGTACTTCCTAATCCTCTGATCACTCCAGCTCCAAACCCTGATCTCACCGATATACCTCTCGATCTCTGTCCATCTACTCCTTGGTATATATGCTGAGAGGCCCAGTCTCCTCCTAAACACTGTTCTCCTCATAAACTCTGCATATGCATCCTTACCGGTTGTGTGGTGACACTCATCAACAACTATACCATCAAATCCCTCTTCAACAACAACCTCATGGTCACTAAGTGCAGTCTCTGGTGTAGCAACAGCTACTATAGCCTCCCTCCATAGACTCTTACGCTTATCCTTTGGCGTCTCCCCATGGATTGGTATAGCCTTAACCCCTATGACCTCATGTACATACCTAGCTGTTTGTTCAACAAGTATCCGTGTAGGCTCTAGCACAAGTACACGTCTAACAATACCTTTACCTAGGAGCTCTCTAATCCATAGTGTAGCAATCAATGTCTTACCAGAACCAGTAGGCATAACAACTACTGCTCCATCCCTATCAAGAGCCCACTTCACAGCCTCTACCTGATAATCCCTTGGCCTAATAACCCTCCTACCTCTCCTCATCATCCACCACTAGAACTTATGGATGGAGTTCTCTAGAGCTGGTGGAGGAGGTATAAAACTATATGTACTGTACAGCCCTCCTCATGATCTCTGAGTACACAGCTATAGAGTCCTCATACTTCGTCTCCGAGGGACCAGTATAGATTACGTGCATCCTAATAGCTATATTCTTACCCCTAACCTCCTCAACCATAAACTTAGCAAGTGCTTCAGCCAATGGCTCTAGACTCGGGTAACCCTTTCCAAGAGGTACTCTCTTCTTCAACAGCCTCCTCCCAAAATACACACCAGTGACCTGACTATACCTTAGACTTAAGAATCCATGGCTTATCTCAAACGCTCTCCTAAGTATGTTTATCCAGAAATCCCTATCAACCTCCTTATCGGCCTGTATAAAGTTCCCATGCTGATCGATCCTCTTCTCATACATAAACACGTTCTCAAGCTGAAGACTTGGGATAACACGTTCACTACCAACAGCCTCTATAATAGCCCTTATCTCATCAAGACCACCGATCTGTCTCCGGGTATATGTTGTCTCAAGACTAATGTACATATTCTCTGGAGCAATCTCCAAGAGCTTCTTAACAACATCTGCAACAGCATCAAGATCCCTCTGATCCATGTAGACACGCCAGCCAATATGTAGATTAAAAACCTCTGCACCAGCAGCTGCTGCCTTCTTAATAGCTGAACCCATAACCTTAACTATCTTACTAGTAATCTCTGGGCTATCACTCACGAGATTATAGTATGGTGCATGTGCAGTCACTGTAGTAAATGCCTTACCAGCAAAGTCACGATATGACTCAAAGTATTCCCGGCCACGAGATCTCCTAGAGAAATCCCATGGAGGTATCTCTGTAAGCCTCATACCAAGCATAGCTGCCTTAGGCAACGTATTTAATGCATTATATGTACCCCAGTCAAAGAGTATCATTGGCTTCACCAGTATACATTATCTCATTAGAGCCTTAATAAGGTATGTGAATACAGTATTTATTAATTCAGATAGTATACTATATCCTAGTACTGATCAGAATAGAGATAGCATATAAGAACCAAGGTTATAGAGGGCGATTTAGTCTACAATATGTCATTCAGCTGAGACAGGTTATTTCATCCCATCTCTCCTGGTCTTTACCCCTTTCTCATCATCTGAGACTATATTACTTCCTAGCTAGGGCTATAGGTTTAATCCTCAACATACTCTATTATGTCATGGAATGTATTCTCTCTACAGTATGGGCAGTAGTGGTATAGCCGGGTGAATTCTTTCTTCAAGTTATAGCTTACATTAAACCTCCACTCCCTACCACATTTACGGCATCGGAGTATCCAGTAGGGCATCCCATACCTACCCCTTGATCAAGCCTTTCTCACGGAGTATATTAAGTACTTTACGTAAAACCCTACGTACGAGATGTCTTCTCTCAATACCCCCATAGAGCCTATATGCTGTTGCCCGTATACTATTAGTACGTGTTAGGTCAAGCAGTACCTTCCTCTCCTCCATGCTCAATTCATTTGATAAATACCTAAGCCCAAGCCGTGCTAGATCGGCTGGTTCTAGGCCCATGTAGGGATGCTCTTGTGGAAGCTGATCTAGTCTCTGGATAACTCTGAACTCTATAAGTGTGACCCAGTCATCATCCCTTACATCACCATAGATTCTTTTAAGCTCTCTAATAAGCTCCTCACGGCTATAGAAACCATCCTTCCAAGCATCTTCATCACTAAGCTCTCTAACCCTCTTATGATACACACGTACAATTCTAACCTTAGCTATAGGTCTACCACCACCGTGGACAATGATCTCTTCATACCTTGGCTTAACAATGCCCAATCTAATAGTTAGTGTCTTCCTACCACTAAGTATCAGATCAACATACCTACCCTTAACCATCAAGTGTCTACCAAGGAATTTCCTCTTCATCCAATCATCCTCATATACTGGTATCCATTTAGCTTCAGGCTATGAATGTTTCCATAATGGGCTAGGGGGAACCCGATCATATGTTTAGGTATTATTAAAGAAGACTGTAATGTGTAAAAGGATCTAGGTTACTGTACATAGCTGAATCCGGGTCTCTGACTAACATAGTATGGTAGTGTCTGGGATACCCTTGGATATCCCTTTGTCTCCTCCTCCAAGATCTCTATAAGCTCCTTAGTAGTCATTACCCTCTGATCATTTGTTCTCCTAATCCTTACATTAATTGTTTTTGAATCAACTTCTCTCTGCCCAATAACAACAATATATGGTATCCACTCCTTAGCTGCTTCACGGATCTTCTTTCCAAGAGATTCATCACGATCATCTATGTCTACACGGAATCCATGCTCTCTAATAGCCTTAGCTACTTCCTCAGCATAGCCTAGCTGATCCCTTGTAATAGGTATTATCCTTACCTGTATAGGGGATAGCCATGTCGGTATATATGGTGTTTTACCACTCAGCTCCTGCTGTGCAGCTGTATCAAATACCATGTATATGTATCTCTCAAGAGATCCAATGATAGCTGTATGTATGATTATCGGGTGCCTCTTCTCACCAGACTCGGTAACATAGGTAATACCGAAACGCTCACCATTACCAATATCGATCTGGAAAGTAGCTATCTCACGTGGTCTCTTGAGATTATCGATTATATGGTACTCTACATTCAATACCCAGTAATATATACCGCTTGGAATCAATGCTACAAGTACTGGCTTACCCTCCCTCCGGATAAAGTCCATTAGATCATCAAAGTGTTTCTCATAGAAGTCACGGGTGATATTGTAGAGAGCTATATACTCCCTACCAGCCTTCCTAACCTCCTCAAAGATCTTTTCCTGAACCTTCTTAGAAACCTCAATAGCCTCCCTCAAATCCCTCGTGAGTATATGTAGATCGGGCATGTAGAACTTCCTCATACGGAAACAGAGGTTAAGCTCACCACGTTTCTCAAGACGATAGCTATCAGCTAGTTCAAACATACCCATGGGCAGGTTACGGTAGCTAATAACCCAGTCACGGAGCATAGCAAACTGCTGGTGGCAAGCAGCATATCTCAGCACGTAACGGCTACCCTCAACCTCAAGCTCGTATAAACGGTCACCAAATAGCTTTGCATGTTCTAGCACGGGCTTCCGGGATAAGTCAAAGGTATTAGTACCCATAACCTTAAACACTGGTATCCCTAGGCTCTGGGCAACAATCCATGAGTACTGTCCAACAGCCTCCATAATAGCTGTGGCATGAGGACCATACCTCATATGTCCATGGTCACTGAAGGGCTCCCATTCAAAACCGAATTTACGGCAGTACTGGTTAACCTTATTAACTCCTCCCGGAAGCTCCTTGCCAAATACCTCCTTGTCAACAAGTATCTTTAACTCCTCATAGCCTGTATAGTCGAATTCATCGGGTCTATAGATCTTTCCGTTAGGTGTTATTATGAGGTATTCCTTACTGATCTCCCTCCTAACGATTTCTCCTGTCTTTCTCTTTACTATGCTCTTAGACAGCTCACTCAATGGATGTCCAAGACACTCTAGCTGGAAAGCCTTATACCATCCAAAGGGTGCTCTATGGACTTCAGCTGTGACCATAGCTTTAAGCCTATCCTCCAGAACCCTCATGATCTCTAGTGCCCTATGTGGTGGGGCAAGCTTATTTGATAGGTGGGCATAGGGGTATAGTACTATTGTGTTAGGCTTAACCCTACTAGCTACATCAGCTATCTCCCGTGAAGCCTGTTCAGCTACTACATGGTCATCGCCTTCCTCAACACTAGTTAGTACAACGAGGGCATTACTAAACTCGCCCTCTTCCCTACCATCAAGTGGTTCAGGCTCATCAATGGCTTTCTCAGTAGCACGGTACCAGAACCTACGTGCATGTATGAAGAGGAGTTTCATGCTCTTACACCCATACACCCTACTGTATAGGGGTGTATTTCTGTTCTGAAGACTTCCTTGGTGATGGGAGTTGCATAGGGGGTATGGGTGGGGGTACGCCAAGTGATCTACTGATTATGATCACATCGGCTATAACGTTGTTGAATATAGCTTGTACAACTGGTTGCGGGATCCTCTTCTTAGACACGATCTCGTCTCTCAGCTTACGGCCATCCTTGTCACGGGGCATGAGTATAGCTTGTCCTTTAAGGCTTATCTGTACAACTGGTGGTAGGGAGGCTATTGTGAATGAGAATGGTATTATGAGTGTCTCGTCACGGCGGAAGGGCGGTGCTGATGGTACTTGGAGGTTTATCTGAAACTGTACCTGTGGTGGTAGAGTCTCTGATAATCTCTCTGCATTAATGCTTGTCAAATGCACGGATAGTGTATACATGTTCTAGAGCACCTCATACCATACTATACGTGTATCCGTGTTTTATTAAGGTTGAGCTGAAACGGTATAGGATATAAGACCCTTTTATAAACACTACTATAATGGATGGGATGGGTATGGCTAGGGAAAAACCCAAATCCATAGCAGATCTACCTGGTGTGACTGCCTCAATAGCTAATAAACTGATAGAAGCTGGATTCCCAACCATAGAGGCTATAGCAGTATCTAGGCCAGAAGAGATTAGCCAAGCAGCCGGTATACCTTTAACGACTGCAAACAAGATCGTTAGAGCTGCCCGGAAGGCCCTTGACATAAGGTTTAAGACGGCACGTGAGGTAAAGCTTGAGCGTATGAATGTACAGAAGATCACGACTGGTAGTAAGAATCTAGATGATCTCCTAGGAGGAGGTATTGAGACAAGAACAATAACCGAGTTCTTCGGCGAATACGGTACAGGAAAGTGTTTCTCAAGAGATACAAGGGTACTATATCTAAACGATGGTGTTCCCCATATCTCTACCATAGAAGATATGTATAGTAAGTATTCTATAGTATATGGTGAAAAACCTTATGATCAAGGCTATATAGTCGAACTTGATAATGTGTATGTATATACGCTTGTTAATGGAGAGATAGTGAAGGCAAGGGCCTCGGCAATATATAGAGAAAAGGTTGCGAAAATACTAAATATAAAGTTTGATAGTGGGCTTGAATTAAAAATAACACCTATACATCCATTACTTGTATTCAGGAAAGATGGGATTAGATGGATAAGAGCTATTGAACTTAAACCAGGAGATGTAGTATTAGGTGTCAAAGAAGTAGTTCTATATGAGTGTAGTGATGATCTAGACGTGGATGATGCATACTTCTTGGGTCTATATGTGGCTGAAGGTACATCCTCGCCTATATCAATATCTACAAACTCCGAGGTGATTAAGGACTTTGTAGTAAACTACGTACTCAGTAAAGACGGGTATAGTCCATCAATAAATATTGATAAGAGAAGAAAGCCACCTGTGTATCAGATAGTGCTTAGGAAGAAAACAATTAAACGTATACTAGGTAAGTTAGCCTACGTTAATGCATACACGAAATATATTCCAGAGATAGTACTTAAGGGTTGTAGACAAATTGTAGAAGCATTTATAGCTGGTTACATCGATGGAGATGGATATGTTTCAGAAAATTATATTGAATTAATAACTACTTCTAGACAGCTAGTCGAGGATCTAATAGTACTTTTTAGAAGAGTAGGCGTTAAACCAGTATTAAGAATAAAACATGATAAAAGAGGCTATAAATATAGACTCTATATTTCTGGAGAAGATAGAGTTATATTAGATAATATACTAGTTAAGTATAGTAAACTAAGAAAACATCTTACAATAGTAAAGGAGGGCTCTGGAAGATATCCACCAGTAATAGCTACGTATCTAAGAAATAAATACAAAGAGTTATTTAAATTACCTAAGAAGCTAATGAATCTGGACAGTCAACATCCCTATCATATACTTACAAGGGATATAAACATATGGTTAACTGATAAAACTCTTGAAAGAATCAAAGAATACTTTAAGTTAGGTTTAGATATGTTAGTTAAAGCTAGAAATGAGATATTAAATAATAATGATAGAGTAAAGCTGCCTTTCCCATGGACTATTCTAAGGAAATATGGTTTTACGGATTCACAGATTAGAAACTATAGATATAGAGGGCTTCCTAAGAAACAAGAGCTTAGAAAACGAGTTTCAGAATCCCTATTAAAGGAGATAGAATGGAGGATAAAGGAGGTTAAAAGAGTTGTACGTGAAATAGAGTTAATGGAGAAATTATCATTTCATGTGGTGCAAGAAATAAATATAATAGAATACAATGATTACGTCTACGATCTCATAGTACCTAATACACATTACTTCATAGCACCAAATGGTCTAATACTACATAACACAAATATATGTCATCAATTAAGCGTTAATGTCCAACTACCTCCGGAACGTGGTGGATTATCTGGTAAGGCAGCATATATTGATACGGAGGGTACATTTAGGTGGGAACGTATAGAGGCTATGGCCCGTGCTCTAGGACTAGATCCCGATCAGGTTATGGATAATATTCTCTATCAGAGAGTCTATAACAGTGATCACCAGATGGCTGTTGTTGATGAACTGTTTGTTCTAGTGCCTAAGGAGAATGTTAAGCTTGTAGTAGTTGATTCAGTGACCAGTCTATTCCGTGCAGAGTATCCGGGTAGAGAGAATCTAGCTGTTAGACAACAGAAACTGAATAAGCACCTACATCAACTCCTAAAGCTAGCTGAAGCCTATAATGTAGCTGTTGTAGTCACTAACCAGGTTATGGCTAGACCTGATGTATTCTATGGTGATCCTACGCAAGCTGTTGGTGGACACATACTCTACCATACACCTGGTGTAAGGGTTAAGCTTAGGAAGAGTAAGGGTAATAAGAGGATTGCCCGTATAGTTGATGCTCCCCATCTACCAGAGGGTGAAGCTGTATTCGTTATTACTGAAGAGGGTATACGTGATCCTGAGGACTAGGCTAGTGCTTGGAACAGGATCTGCATCAACAGATCACCTATGACCATGAATAATGCTGTACCTAGGAGTAATGGTACTAGGTAGGGTATACCATAGGTCACTACAATGTATTCATCCGGCTTGATCAAGCCTTTATCAATAAGTTCTTTAACAATCCTCTGATGATCGGTGTACTCCTCATTTATATCAAATGATGTACGGATACTTCTCTCAACACCATGTTCCGTAACCCTAAACTCCTCTAGTAGATAGCGGTGTTTAAGCTTCAAATAATCAATTGCTTTTACAGGCTTAGCTGTTGCTAGTAACACTAGCTTCTTCGAAAAACTTGTTTTTAGGGAGCTATAGACACTCCTATACCTCAACATATTATATACTATGTTGAATGGTATAATGACAACGATCAGTAGGTTAGAGTATAGTAGTATGGGTAGTATTGGTGGAAAACGTATAGGCATTAGGGACTCCCTAGCCATCAACGTATAGCTGTAGATATCTGGTGTTGGAAGTAATAATGCGATCTCAGCTACTACAACTACATCAGCACCACCAATCATATCAGTCTTATAGAGTCCATAGAATAGTATGGGTCCTAGAAACAATGACATGGCTAGATATGCTATGAAGAACTCAATACCATACCCTATATGGAGGGGTATTGATGCTAGGAAGAGGATTATTGCACCAGCTAGTGAAGCCCATACCTGCCGATCGGGTATATCCCTATACTTTATATCAAGTATGCTAAAGTATATGAGTACTATAAATAAGTAGGTTATCCTAGCGTATACCAGTAATTCCCCATACATAGCCGATCAGCTGCCCAGCTAAGGTAGTCTGCTATGATAATCCTAGATACTAGGTCAAGGGATATAAAGTCAATCCTTAAAAGACTAAGGCCATACATAGCCTCTGGAGATACTCTATTATATACTATAGTGGATGGCTTAACTACATACCATGTGCTAGCTAGGGGTAGGATTAAGACTAGATATGTTAGGCATAGACACAGGGATTATCTAAGTGGTGTTGTAATAGGGGTTGTAGAAGCTGATATACTTCTCAATAAAACAGTACTATTTAGGGTCAGATGGGCTGGTACACATTATACTATAGAGTTTAATAAGAGGAATCCATACATAATCATAGTTGTAGCTGAAACACTTGATCTAAGGAGGGTTGTTGAGGGATCGGCTTGTACAGGATAATATGGTCTCCATGGAGATATGAGTATATAAGGACCTTTACGAGTGGTAAGGAGCCGGGAGAGTGTATATTATGTGTTTTACCAAGGAAGAGTGATGATGACTCATTTATTATATATAGGGGTAGGTATTCCTACGTAGTACTTAACGCCTATCCCTATAATAGTGGGCATCTAATGATTGTACCCTATAGGCATATAAGGGATCTTGATAGCTTATCTAATGAGGAGTTAATGGAGCTCATGGATAATCTTAGACATAGTATCCGTGTACTAAAGGCTACGTTGAAACCAGATGGATTCAATATAGGGATTAATCTTGGAAGGGTAGCTGGTGCTGGTATAGAGGATCATTTGCATATCCATGTAGTACCTAGATGGTGTGGAGATGCTAACTTTATGCCCATAATAGCTGGTACTAAGTCACTACCGGTAGCTTTAAGGGAAACATATAATTTACTGAAAAAACACTGGGTATAACATGGATAATCCTGCTGTGAAGAAGCCCTCGATCACTGAAAAATGATGAGGACGGGGTTTTACAGAGCCTTTAACTCCCTATCAACTCTTCTAAGGATGTCCTCAAGGATCTCTAGAGCCTTATCAACTGCTTCAACCGTTATATTCAGTGGTGGTGCTATACGTAGAGTTGATAAACCAGCCCCTATCACCAGTACACCACGTTTAAACGCCTCATTAATTACCCTTGCAAGCTCCTTCTTAGCAGGCTCCTTAGTCTCCCTATTCCTTACCAGCTCCACACCGATCATAAGCCCCTTACCACGTACATCACCAATAATCTCAAGATGATCCTGTAGCTCATGGAATCTCTTCATAATATACTCTCCAACACGAGATGCATTCTCAAGTAACCCCTCCTCCTCAATTACACGAATAACCTCAACTGCAGCCCTACACGCTATAGGGTTTCCGCCAAACGTTGTTGCATGACTACCTCCCGGCAAATCCATGATCTCGGCTCTACCAACTACAGCTGATAATGGTAGACCGGATGCAATAGCCTTAGCAACAGCCATTAGATCCGGTTCTACACCCCAGTGCTGTACAGCCCACCACTTACCAGTACGTCCCATACCACTCTGTACCTCATCAGCAACAAGTAGTATACCGTGTTCATCAGCTAGTTTACGGAGGCCCGGCAGGAAATTATCTGGAGGCACTACATAGCCTCCTTCACCCTGTATAGGCTCCACAAAGATCGCTGCAACCTCATCGCCATAGACGTACTTGCCAAGTATATAGTCCTCTATAAACGCTAGTGCTTGCTCACCACACTCCAATGGATCATCTGTTTTGAATGGGCATCTATAGGGGTATGGATAAGGTGCATGGATTACACAGGGAAGCATTGGTGCAAACCAGCGGTGTTGCACGGGCTTACTAGCTGTTAGTGAGTTGGCACCCATTGTTCTCCCATGGAATGCTCCATAGAATGCTATTATGTATGGTCTCTTGTTACGGAAGTGTCCACGACTGATCTTTATACATGCCTCTATGGCCTCTGCACCACTGTTACCATAGAATACCTTCTTATCACCACTCATTGGGGCTATGGATACGAGTTTCTCGGCAAGCTCTACAGCTTCACGGTAGTAGAAGTCTGTAAGGCTATAGTGGGTTATCCGGCCAAGCATCTCCCTTATAGCATCAAGTATCCTTGGATGATTATGTCCTACATTAAGTACTGCAAGACCGCTGTTGAAGTCGATATACCTATTACCATCAACATCCTCAACGATAAAACCTTCTCCACGTTCAATAACCAATGGATACCAGCGTACAAATGACTGCATAAGAAGCCTCCTATCACGCTCAAGGATTTCACGGGCTCTTGGACCCGGTGGTTCAACCTTTATTAGTGGAGCATCGATCATAAGCGTTCACCTTGTCAGAACATTACTCCACAGTCAATGATATACATTAGACTAGAATAAATATCTATACCCCAGTGTAGATGAGTTACATTGAGGAGAGACACGTATGACGCTTACAAGAGAGGATTTTAGGGTTATTGAGAAATATTTCTTCCTAAACCAGATCAGATATCGTGTACAAGTTAGAGGTACCAACATAGTATTCAATGTACAAGCAAATAGTGAAGAGGAAGCTCTAGAGAAAGCAGTTGATCTAGCTAATAAGACTGGTTTAACCAAGGAGATTATTGATAAGATAAAGGAACAGTTAAAGAGAGGGCAATAGAGTATAATAGATGGGATTGTAATAGGCATTAATGGATGAAGACACTTGCCCCCCATGGACCCATATAGGGGATGATGACATTACCGCGAACTGATCATATTTTCTTAGCTCTTGTCTTCCTAAGTAGTTCAAGTCTTTCCTCTAGTTCATCGATAATCTTCTTTATATAATTACCTAGGTTTTCCTCTGGTACTCTCTCAAGTAGTAGGCGTAGAAATTTTGATGCACATCTACTGCTATGGAATGCTAGCTTATGTTTTCCGTAGTTTATGATTATACCTTGTCCTTCAGGAAATGGTCTACCACATACTATGCACTTATGCTTTTTCCTCATTAGTCTTCACACTCCCTAATCAATCCCGTACCTAGGAGTTTTTCCCTTAACTCACTAATACGTTCACTATAGAGTCTTAGCTTAAACCCTTTAGCCCTGGGATTCACTATCTCTATAAACCTCCTTTTAGGATCATATCTGAAACAATAGCCTTCATCAAACCTTAGAAACATCCTCTCATTAACCAATACACCCCTGCGGTAGACAGTGAATTTCTGGGGTAACATTATATTCTCATAGCTATACTTCTTCATTAACAGTATTCTCACAATAGTTGTGACCGAAAAAACGATCTCATACATTATGAAGAAACTTAGGAAACTACTAATTATAGCATTATCTGTAAGAAAATCTATTAAGCCCCCCACAAGAGGTCCTATGAAGAATGGATATACGGTGAATATAGCTAGTGCTATAGGTAATGTTATAAAACCCAGCATCATACTCTTCATCTGCCTCATAAGCTCCTCATTAAGAAGCTTATCAGCCATAGCTATCTTCATAGCATTAGGTTCTTTAAACAGTAGATTCTTAAGATCCTCTGGTCTAGGCCTAGTCTTCTTCATTGTCGAATATGATGTGAGCCCCATCATCAGAAACATATATAGCATAATTACGAGCCAGAAGTATTGTCTAAGAAATACTGATATAAAAGAGAATGCTACAATGGATACTTGGGAGATCAGTATTGTCTTCCTAATCGATGGCTGTCCATACATTCCCTTAAACACCCACTATCAAAAATACATATACACACTTATAAGCTACTTGCATACAGTAGCGGGAATGAATAATCTAATTAGTGGGTTTATCTAGAACAATATATCCAGATATGATGATACGCCACGGACCGAGTATCTTCAATGAAGAAGGCACGTGTTGCTGATTATCACCTAGACCTTGGGGGATGAAGAAATGTCTTCTACAGAGGAGATGAAGAAGTTATCCCCATCAGACCCCATTGCCGGGCTGAGGTATAGGGTTTCATTTACAATAGTTTTTAAACCAGGAATAATCATTAGTAGGGTTGTTAAGGAGTTAATGGAAAATAATATTAAGGGCATTGATCTACTTGGTGAGAACACTATAAGCGTCACCATAACCTTTAAGCAGATAGGAGATAATGTACTTAAACGATTATTTAATGTACTCGAGGAGCATATGAATGGAATTCAGATCCTATGTTACGAACTACGGTTACTTACAACAACTAAGAGTATAGATAATATTCCATTACGTATTGTTAAACTGGTGAGACTGGGTGATAGTACTGTTTCACTAGCTAAACTAGGAGATAAGTATGTATGGATTTATGTGAATAGGAAGAAGGATAAGGCTGTGCTAAAGTTTATTGAGGGAAGACTCACTAGTATAGAATACATGGATCCAACTACTATACCTCAGTCACTATTTATAACATGTAGGGAAAGAATGGATCCAAAGGAATTATTCAATGAGATCATTGATAGACTTAAACGCTACCACCTAGCTATTGCAAGATAAGGATATAATGGGTTTAGAGGAGAATCCATAAATTGATGATGAACGCCCTATCCATTTGATCTAGGAGATGATAGGTAGGAACTCCGGCTGATGAACCACTAGATCATGATATAGTGATTAACAGTATATGGAATATCTATATAAAGAACTATGCTTAAATAAAACCTTACCAGAACAAATATTGTAGATTATATGGGGTGAATATAGGGTGGCTTTAGGAGCTAATATAAAGATCATAGATGTATCCAGAAAACCTATAACCGACTATGTATTTGATGCAGTTGTAAACTTCAATCAGGGAATAGACGAGATCATTATTAAGGGTAGGGGGGATTTCATAAGCAAGGCTGTTGACGTATACAGGATATTGTCTGAAAGACTTGGTGACTCAATAGAGATCGTTAATGTAGAGATCGGTAGTGAAAGATTCCGTGGTAGAAGAAGATCATATATAGCAATACATGTTAGGAGGAAGCTCTAATGCTTTCTCTAGCTATATACCATCTATGACCTATTAGTCCATAATCTACTAGCTTATTAAGTATAGCTTCTACAGCTTTTACAGCATCTAGTTTCCCACTAGTTATCATGTCTATGAGTCTCTCCATATACTGTGTAGTCTCAATAGATACCAAATCAGGATAGTTCTCAACAAGATAACTATATACCTCAATACCTGTCTTCGTAGGTATAAGGTACCTCCTCTTCTTAGACTCTATGACATATCCATGGCGTCTAATCCTTGATAATATTGATGCATACGTACTTGGTCTCCCAATACCTGCTTCCTTCATCATCTTAATAGCTAGCCCATGATCCATTAGCTTCTCCCTAGAAGTCCTATACTTCCTAGCATTTACAATGGGTATCTCTAGAGAGTCTTCACTAGAAAACCATGTGTAAATAGCTGGTTTAGATACTAGATTGAATCCATGCCTCTTAACAAGGTAGGGTACCTCGATCTCAACATTGTACCCCCTAGGTAACTCTATAATAGCTCTTGCACATAATACGATATACTCTTTCATCTGGCTAGCCATAAACCTCCGGAATATAAGATCGTATAGACGTATATGCAGGGGCGTCAGATATATAGGTATATTGATTAGTCCTTCAGATAATGCCTTCTCAAGATCAGCTGCATCCCATGGGTGTGTGGGTCTTATAGCTTCGTGAGTACCCTTATCACCCCAATGTCTTGGGGCAAGGTATTCACTGAGACCCTTATCCTGTGCATAGTTCTTAGCAACCTCAATACCAGTGCTAGAGATGTATGTCGAGTCTGTCCTATGGTATGTTATAAGCCCTGACTCAAACAGTTCTTGTGCAAGCTTCATAGTAAGTGATGCAGGTATACCTATCTGTGAAGCATCATAGAGTAGTTCATCAGTTGTATATGGTGGTTTAGGCTTAACTATCTTCTCAAGCCGCTCAATAACCTTAATAGTGACCCTGCCTTTCTCTATAAGCTCTCTATAAACAGCTCCTGCCTCATCACGATCATCTATACAGATCCTTATTGGTAGATAAGGTTTATCAGGGCCAGCAGTAATAGATATAGCTATACATTGTCTCTCCCTCCACCTCCTATATGCATCAATTATCCATCCTAATACGGGTGTCTGTACACGTCCAGCACCAAGCCAGTGCTTATTGAATTTACTCCATAACTCCGTACTAAGGCTAAAACCTATAATCCTATCAAGTATTCTACGGTAAAGCTGTGCCTGCACTAGATCCAAGTTAATGCTTCTCCTCTCCCTAATAGCCTTCTCAAGCTCCCGCCGGGTTATCTCGTGAAACTCTACTCTATAGACGTTATTGTTCAATGGCTTTACAACCAAGTATATGTCAAAAGCTATTTTCTCACCCTCAATATCCGGATCAGTACCAATGAGTACTTCATCAACTTCACTAGCTAACTTCCTCAGAACACTAACTATTTCTGATGAGTCATAGATACTTGTACTACCACATCTAGGACATCTATTTCCATAGCTAAACTGGTGCCCACATAAACGGCATCTCTTAATAGTGCTATACACTGGATTATACTCTCTAGACACTACATTATACTCAAGCCCATAGAGTCCACGTGAGGGATCAGTTGTCAGATCATATATGTGTCCACGTGTAGCTATGATATTCAGATAAGTAATCCTATTACCGTCTACAATAGGTGTCTCATAAACTATTAACTGACCTATCCTCCTTCTAGCCGGTTTACCAAAGAAGTTAGCTATAGTCCGGGCCTTAGTGGGTGACTCCACAACAAGGAGTACTGTCCGGAAGTCTATATTATATACACCGCCCTCCCTAGATCTTGATTTATTTATTCTATCGACCTCTTTCTTAAGATCTATTTTTGTAAACTCCTTAAAGACCACATCCTTACTTATAAACTTCATTCTAAGCTCTAAGGCTTTCACAAGTTCTTCTAGATCCCTGCTCTCTATAACAACTGATAATCCATGTGTCATATCTCCATTATAGAGCCTTGATGTACGCCCACTAGCCTGTATATACGTCATTAGATCCGGTATTAAGCCTACATATTTGGAACCATGTTTTAGGAGGACTATAGTGCCTATAACGATCTTCCCTTTCTCATCAAGTATTCCTTTAAACACCCGTATAGTATAATTCATAATCTCTTTAATCGTGTAGTACCATTCAATAATCTTCTGATTAGATACGTCATCAACACTTATTCTCTCCTTAAGTAATGATGTTATAATACGGTATTCCCTACGGTTGATGAAGCGGAGTATCTTAGATAGTTTAACCATGTACTCCCTAACACTATAGCCATTCTCACTAAGGTGTATAAGCATCCTATAGAGAGTCCGGATATTAGCTAATAAACTCTTGATCTCAATAGAGAAGCATGGCGTACCAACGAACACAATATACTTTATTCTCTCAGGAGAATCAATACCCCGAACACTAACTCCATAGTATGAGCCAGAACCAACAACAAGATCTAGGCGTCCATCAATTAGTTTCTTAACATTAGCTGGTGTAGCTTTAGCAACTCTATAGTTAGTTCTACTGGTTAAGTAATCAATTATATCATCTATTGATATGGAGTGCTTAAATGGGTGATACGAACTAATCAGTATAATACCTCCTGGGCCAACACTACTAACGATCCTATAGATCCATTCTAGTACTTGATCGTTATCGACCGTGACATATGTATCACTTACATCACGTGCATAAAGAGTTATACCTGTAACATCAAACTCGAGCAACTCCCTCATAACAGCAATATAGGGTCCACGAGCACGTCCAGTAGCACTAGCCACTATGATCTGTCCATGCCTATTCCTTGTCTTAACCTCTCTAAGCCTAGCCTCTATTTCAAGATACTTCCTTAGGGCATCACTATACTTATCCTCTAAACCATTTGCCTTATACACTAGCAGCTTACTCCTTAGATCAGTTAATTCCTTTGCAAGCATTATAGATTCCCTATCATATCCCAACATATTAAGTAGCCTAACAATATTCTTTGAACGATTCAGTATAGAGTCAACATCATCTACAATAATTATATCAAAGAACTTATCCTCAAATAGTGTTGGATGTCTTGATAGAAAGGCATTCGTTATAACAAGTATATTATAATCACCACTTCTAATACGCTCGATTATCTCCTCCCTAACAATCTTCCTAGATGATGAATCATAGAATACTATCCTACCAGTATACCCGGTTCTACCAGCCATTAGGGCTAGTCTATGATATATTTGCTTAGCAAGACTAGTTGTTGGTGCTAATATAAGTATCTTCTTCCTATACCTACTACTCATGTATAGAGCAAATGCTAGTAATAGCGTTGTCTTACCAATACCTGTTGGAGCAATAATACTTGTATTCTCACCTTTAAACAACCGTTTAAGCCATATACGCTGACTACCCCAGAGCCTATAGCCTCCAGTAGCTCTTCTAAAATACTCCTCAAACTCCATGATCTCCTCATCAATAGATCTATTATACTCTATAAGACCTAGTTTCAAATCATTAGTACTACTAAGGCATCTCCTACAAACACCATAGTTTAGAATGGAATAAGCATCAGCCTCTCCACCACACGAAGGACACAGTCCATTGTATATAGGGTTGATTGGCAAGGCCAATATACCTCTTTCAATAATACCATGTAAGTTGATGGAGTTGGAATTAAAATGGGGAGACCTAATAACACGAATTGAGAAACACTTATATACAGCAACCCCAATATCATGGATTCCAGTAAAATCTAGTGTAGGAGGAGAAGAGACATGGCCGAGGCAACACCTCAACCAAGCAACACAGTCCTAGTAGGTAAGAAGAACGTTATGAACTACGTACTAGCAGTACTAACCCTAATACACCAGGGCGTCAAGGAGGTAGTAGTAAAGGCTAGAGGCCGTGCTATAAGCAAGGCAGTTGATACAGTAGAGATTGTCAGGAGCAGGTTCCTACCAGAGAAGGTAAAGATAAAGGATATCAAGATCGGTAGCCAGACAGTAACCAACCCCAATGGCCGCCAGACACGTGTTAGCACAATAGAGATTGTATTAGAGGCTGAGTAAGGAGGTCCGGTATAATAGTAATACAATACCAAATAGTATTTTTCCCTATGCACCTCCTTTCCCGCGTTGCCTACATCGTCTCGTAATATATGTTGTTAAATAGGTATCTAGTACTTCAAAGAGATCCCTGCACCTATATACGAGGTTATCCTCCTTAACCAGTAGTCCAAGCCTATATAGTCTCTTAACAATATTGTGTGCTACCTTCCTACTACAACAATATCTCTGGATAAGTAGATCCATTGCTTCACCTATGTTAAAGCAGTTAGAACCATATGTCCTATATAGTAGGTAGTATGCTAGAAACTCTCTTTTCTTAAGCCATCTCGCAAGATACTTATGATCAGTAGCCTGGTTAGACATCATCTGTTAATCAGCCCTTACAAGAATCATCATTTCTAATCCAATGCTACTCCTCATATAATTCTACAATTATCCGGGCCTTAATATTGTTCTTTGTAAATGGAGGTGGTTCCTCACCAAGATCTATGGCGAATACAACGTTGTTGTTAAGGCTATCCTTAAACCTAACTTCTGCAACATAGTGTTTCTTAGGCCCTTCCTCCATACTTTTTATCAATGCACTATAGATCCTTGATAAAGCCATTTGTAGAGCTACTGGACTGGAGAAATCCTCTGGTGTTAAACGTATACTTGCAAACTCCTTAATGATCTCTCCAATCCTTCCCTCACCCTCGAATACAGCTATCTTCCTCCTTGCCTCAGCCTCTTCATAATCCACATGTGATCCCCCATACATCCTTTGCTAGAGCATATATTGTGTATGTAAGTTAATAAGCTCCATCTTATAGACTCTTGTGTAGAGGGTCTGGTGTCTTGGTCTCTCTAGCTAGTGGTTTACTGGTCGTTGAGAGTAGTATATTATATAGTATGGATAGAGATAAGGTAATAGATCTACTAGATACTTTATCTGGATATTGTGTCTATAGGTCTGAGGAAACATGCTATACATTGGTAGAGACCAGTAGTGGGAGGAGGATATATCTAGCCATAGGAGTTAATAGCTTGTTCATTGATGGTGATGAGGAGTTAAAGGATCTACTTAGGAGGGATGGAATTAGGTATTATATTAATCTAAAGAATGTATGGGTGAAAGCCTGTAAGATACATAGTGAGGAATCATTGGGTACACTACTTAGAGAAGTACTTGATAGATTAGAGGATACTGGAGAGAATGAATGTATATACATGGACAGGGGTTGTAACATATCGTATTCAATGGATAACTATGTACTAAAGGTATGTAGAGCATATAGTGATACTGATGTAAGAGTAGTAGCTGTAAAACCATATCATCCGATAGCATATGGCGTACTAGATCATACTGAGCTATTTACTAGGGAATCCATAGATGTACTTGGGAGATATCTTAGTGAGAGTACAGGTTATGATACACTAGCGTATATACTCGTGGATAATGAGTATAAATCTCTATTAGACATTAATGAACCATCAAGACTTGTTAGAATAAATGCTACACCCAGAAGCATCGATCTATTTAGGTTGCTGATGAATTCTATGCTATATGTACTATGTACCTAGATCACTGAAGTCGTATAGTATACTCTTCCTCTTCCTAGACAAGTACTCATCAGGTGTACCCTCAATAACTATCTCATAAAGCTTAGCCTCCTGATTACCTGGTTTAGGTCTCAATAACCTACCAAGTCTCTGTATAAATTGTCTCCTAGACCCAGTACCTGATACAAGTATACCAACATTAGCATCCGGTATATCCAGTCCCTCATCACCAACAGTTGTCACAACAAGTATGCCGCTAGGCACATGCTTAAACTCATCAAGGATCCTCTTCCTAGTCCGTGAATCGAGTTCACCAGTCAATAGGTAAGCGTTTAACTCCTCACTAATCCTCTTAGCCTGATCAACATATTGTGTAAATATAATGATCTTGTTTCCAGCCCTAAGCTCCTTCCTAGCGATCTCAAC
>Ga0190313_1000610_pt1 | contig 20880 bp, 17 predicted proteins | sample 4870071011_MG_FD_169989 | JGI IMG/M metagenome (GOLD analysis project Ga0190313, IMG submission 169989) | Hydrothermal vent sediment bacterial communities from Southern Trench, Guaymas Basin, Mexico - 4870-07-10-11_MG | ecosystem: Environmental > Aquatic > Marine > Hydrothermal vents > Sediment ...
GCTGAATTTGCCCAATCAATTAACAGTGGATCAAAAGCAGGTTTGAAAAACTCCGTAATTAAAGCATGTCTTGGCTCATTTTCAAGAGGTAGATCAATTCCTACGGTCTTTACTAGTTCTCTTGTTCCATAACCTGCTGCCACTACAACGTTTGAACACTCGATTTCTCCTTTATTCGTCTTAACTCCAACGATTTCTTTATTTCTTACTTTTAATTCTAGAGCTTTCGTATTTAGCATAATCCTTATTCCATGCTTTACGCAATATGAATAAAGAGCAAATATCGTCTCAAATGGATCTGCCTTACCAGCAAGCGGGTCATATAATGCTGCAATAATGGGATCAATGTTAATTTGAGGTACTAGCTCCTTGACTTCCTCTGGAGTAATAATTCTCGTTGGTACACCATATTTATTGTGTAATTTTGAGAATTCCTTGAAAGCTTCAACATCTTTTTCTCTCGTAAAAAGCCACAAGTATCCTCCTCTTTTGTAGAAAAATCCAAGTTCATCCGACAATTCCTTCCACAGGTCAATGGCATGACGTAATAAAACTATGTGCTCTTCGGTTGTGAAGGATGCACGAATACCTGTTGCACATCTAAAAGTTGATCCTGAACCTGGGTAATTTTTTTCTAAAATTATGATGTCTTCTTCACCAAATTTACTTAGAAAATAGGCTGTCATAAGACCGGTGGCTCCAGCTCCTATTATACAGATTTCCGCCTTCAATTAAAACCCCTATCAATTAAAGTTTATATTATTGTGATTGCTGTGCCGGGGGTAGATAGACGAATTTACCAACATCCTATTTTAGATTTCAAGTGGCGAGGACGAAAAATCAAGTTTTACTTTGAGGGAAAAGAAGTAATTGGTTATGAAGGCGAAAGTATTGCAGCCGCTCTTTATGCAAATGGTATAGAAATTTGGAGTTTAAGCAAAAAGTACAACAGGCCACGTGGTCCCTTCTGTATGATCGGAAAATGTTCATCCTGCTTTTGTACTGTTGATGGACGTCCTAACGTTCGAATATGCATTGAGCCAGTAAAAGAGGGAATTCATGTTCAAAGACAAAAGGGTCTTCCTGATATTCCAACTACGTGGAAGACTGCTGAGGAAGAAGAAATACTCGAAACAGACATACTTATAGTCGGTGGTGGTCCTGCTGGACTCTCTGCAGCATTAAAGGCAAGCGAATACGATGTAAATATTATACTCGTTGATGAACATTTCAAGCTTGGTGGTCAATTGAAAAAACAAACACACAAATTCTTCGGTTCAAAAGAATTGTTTGGTGGTTTACGTGGTTTTCAAATTGCTGAAAAATTAACGGAAGAGATTAAAAAGAGAAAAAACATAAAGGTTCTAACTCAAACCACCGCGTACGGCTTATTTAGAGGAAATTGGGTTGGATTAGCGTCATATAATAAGCTATATCGTGTTAAGGCTAAATGTATCATTGTTGCAACTGGTGCTCACGAAAACTATCTTGCATTTCCCGGAAATGATTTGATTGGAGTAATGGGTGCTGGAGGAGCTCAAACATTGATGAATGAATATGGAATCCTTCCTGGAAAAAACGTCGTTGTTGTCGGTTCTGGTAATGTTGGTTTAATTGTAAGCTATCAATTACTCCAAGCGGGTGCTAATGTCAAATGCATTGTTGAAATTCTTCCTCACATTGGTGGATGGTTCGTTCATGCAGCAAAAGTAAGACGATATGGAATCCCAATCTACGTTAAACATACTGTGAAGGAGGCAATTGGAAAAGAGCGCGTAGAAAAAGTAATTATCACGCAAGTTGATGAAAAATTCCAACCAATTCCAGGAACAGAGAAAGAAATAGAGTGTGATTTACTATTACTTGCCGTTGGTTTAACACCGGACATTAGATTCCTAGCACAAGCTGGCTGTAAAATGAAGTGGAATTCCGCACTTGGTGGATTCGTTGCTTTACGAACGCGATATCTTGAAACAACAGTACCGGGAGTATTCGTAGCCGGAGATGCAAGTAAAATAGAAGAAGCAACAACAGCAATGATTGAAGGTCAAATTGCTGCACTCTCAGCAGTTATAAAGATCAAGGGCCCAATTGAAAAAGCTGTGAAGGAACGCGAAGAATTATTGAAATTCCTCGAGGAGTACAGAAAATCTCCAGTTTTACGGAGAACAAGAGAAGGACTTAAAGAAGTAGTTATTGAATGAGGGGGTAAAAAATGACTGATGTGCCCGGATGGAAGAAGACTGGAATAATCACAGTAGAAGAGCTTAAGAAATTTGGCTTAATTCCGCCTGAAGAAAGACTTAAGAAAGGCCCTTGTGTAATAGTGGAATGCCCTGAAGAAATACCATGTAACATTTGCGTTAGTGCATGTCCCGTTGGAGCAATTTCAAAAGAAAAGATATATAATATCCCAAAAGTTGATTGGGAAAAGTGTACTGGATGTGGAAATTGCGTCTTAATTTGTCCGGGACTGGCTTGTTTTGTTGTTGATCTATCACATGATAACTATGCTTTAGTAACTGTTCCGCACGAATTTTTGCCCCCAAAGGTTGGAGAAAAAGTAATACTGCTTGGAAGAGATGGTCGAAAATTAGGTGAAGGAGAAGTAGTAAGAGTAATTGAAAGAAATAAGACATATGCTATTACTGTGAAAGTAAAACCTGAATTAGCGATGGAGGTGAGAGCCGTATGGAAAAAGATGAAGTAAAAAAGAGAAAGTTAACAATAGTTTGTCGCTGCGAAGAAGTTACACTTGAAGACATTGAAAAAGCCATTGAAGATGGATGTACTTCATTGGAGATGCTCAGAAAGAAACTAAGAATTGGGATGGGTCCGTGTCAGGGAAGAACTTGTATTCCAATCGTTGTGAGAATTCTTGCTCGAAAATTAGGAAAACATCCCGATGAAATTGGTTATCCGAAATTCAGAGCACCCCTGGTTCCATTGCCGATTAAATTATTTGAAAAAGCAAAAGAGGAAGAACATGAAAGCTAATGATCTTATGAAGACTAATGTTGGATCTGCAAGAAGCTTCAAGCGTGTAGTATTAGTAGCTACTTGTCTACTTGACAACAAGAGTGGATCCATTGGATCCCTGATAAAAGAAGGCGACTTTCTTGTTCATGTTTGTCCTGAAACCTATCACCCGGCTATGATCGAATATCGCCTTTTGTGTCTATTGACGTATTCAAATATACAAGAATTATGTATAATTTCGGTTGAGGGTTCTCCATATTGTATTACTTTACATTTTGTATCTGACGAAATTAGAAGAAAATTCTTGCCCCATCTGAAAATCACTCATTATACAGTGGATAAAAAAGGTGTTCATGAAATTTCAGAAGAAACAATAAAATATTCACGACATCTAGCAAAATTGACAAGGCTCATCAAGGATCAAAAGAAGAATCAATGAATCTCGTACCACTTTATTTTTTCATAAACATATTCATTAACTTGTTTCATGGGAAAACTTTGTTATACCGATGAGAAGATACCTCATGTAGGCTTAGTAGTTCCATTTTTCAGTCTTGGAAAGTATTCCTTCTCCAAAACAATTAAGCTTGTGCGCATTTTGTAAAAGTAAGCAAGTTTGTAAAGAAACAAACTAAACAATCTTAGGTTGAATAACATCCATTTTTATGATATAATGTGGTTTCATAATACCAACGAACGGATATATCAAGTAAGGTTTAATGATTCCACGCTTTTTCATTTCGGATATTCTCTCTCGTTCTGGCGGTTTTGTCAAATGCCTATACGCAGATGGTGGAGGCAATAATAGTGAATTTTCCTTAATATCGCGTGCACTTAATATGATAATCTTCGTTTTCTCTATCCCAAAACCACATTTTGGACACACGAGATATTTTCTTCCTTTACTTTTTAATCTAGCGAGACATTTAGGACAAAAAGGATTTCTTTCAATAGCTTCAGGAACGATTTCTATGATCCTTATTTTTTCAATATTCATTATAATCATCTTCTCAAAAACATCTTGATGAAAAACCGCACCCGTTAGTTCTAAAACATCTCCAGTCTTAAGTTTCTGAACAATTTTACGGATTGCTCCCATGGGTTCATAGGCATATGCTTTAATAAGCCACTCTTTTACGCGAGCTAAAATAACTATTGCTCTGTCTTCTTTCAATATTTTACACACTTGCGCAGATATCTTTACTGTTAAGTAAGGTTTTGCATCTTCTGGATTCGTGATCTCATTTATATGCGTATCCGTCGCTTGATTTGTTCTGAAAATACACCAGAGTATTGGATTCTCCGATTTTATTAAGAACAACCCGCTAAGTAGAACTTCCGGAAAATCACCTCTAATTCCATAAAGCACGGGATCCAATCCATGCGGAGTAATGAGTATCCTTTCTTTATGCACATTTCCGAATGTATATGGTTTAGCATATTTGTCAAAACTTATTACACTCGTTTTATCTACCATACGATCGTATCCAGTAGATGCCCTGTAGGTAAGTAGTTCGTACGTCCAATCATCAAATTGTGCGCCAATTGCTGCTAAGGCACCGATTATTCCCCTGTTATTTCCGCAACCATACACCTCAATATTGCCTACATGCATCTCATTGAGTACATCAAATACATCATCAATTGACACAATACCCTTTACAGCGAGCTCATAAAAATCAACAAAAACTCTTGGAACACAAATGCTGTCTGAATAATAGATAACAACACCTGTGTTCGTTTTCCTGAAGCCAGAATGTGAAAATCGCTCTACAGCGGAGCGAATTAAAGACCTTATCTTATGAAATTTACTTGATTTTACCATGAATCGAAGCGCCACTGCTGCATTTCCGCGAGTTTTTGATGGAATATTGGGATTCAAGCGTACTAGAAGAGGAAAATCCAGGAATTCCACATCTTCTAGTAACTTATACGCTAAATTTGCAGCAGCAAAAGTAGTACACATACCATAGGGAGAATCAATATCATCCATTCCAACTGCGACAAAAATGTAATCTCCTAATCTCTCCGTTTTTTTGTTATAAATCATCTTAAGCTTGCATTGTTTAAAATCCATATTATCTGCACGAACTTTAAGCAGTTCTTTTAACATCTCATAATTTGTGACACTAAATTTCTCTTTGCAAATCTTACAAACACGGGCATATCCAATAAGCTCCGAACATGCACTACACACTAAACGTCCACAAATGGCACAATAACCTCGAGACAAAGCAGAATTACATCTCTCGCAAATAAATTGTACATATTTTTTATCATAGTAATCAACAAAGAACATTAAAAACTCCAAAAAATGATTTATAAGATACCAAGTTTCCTGAGTAGTTTTCTAGTCGTTTTAGATAATGGTATTTTACGCAATTCGTCAAAGCTAAACCATCGAGCATCAAGAGCATCCGTACCTGGACAGGGCGTTCCTTTTATTACTTCGCAAAGAAAATCAATTAAAACATAGTGGTACTTCACACGCCCCTTTTCATCTTTAACAATCACATCAAAAACATCAACAACATCCTTAACTTCAACATCTAATCCAGTTTCCTCCTTAATTTCACGTTTTAAAGCATCTTTTAATTTCTCACCAACTTTAGGAACACCACCAGGAATCGCCCAAAGGCCTTTTCCAGGGTCACATGCTCTCTTTACAAGAAGAATACGTTTTCTCTCCTTGTCTAAAATAATACCTCCAACAGATGCTATAGGAAAACTCGGGTACTCCCTTTTTTCGTCTTCATCATTATTCATTAGCTTTCACTAGCATTTTATCAAACAGATTTAAGAGTTTTAATATTTCCTCACGCAAAACAAGCAGTTTATTCCTAGTTAAGAAATCTTTCTCTGTCTCGATAGAACTATCAACAATTCTAAACGCACGAATTAGCAATTCTTTTCCTTTCTTCACATTACCTTTTTTAGCCTCTTTAATGGCAGTTCCCATGAGTTCGATGATATTATTAATATCCGTCAAGAAATCACCAAAGAACCCCCAAGCAAATCCCTTGGAACAATACCATAGGTAAATCCATATTTTTCTACAACATCTTTGACAGTTAACTCACGACCCTCCTCATCACGCGTTTGAACAGTAACTCCAGAAGGTGTAATTAATGCAACTTGATCTGCTTTTATACCAAGGGATTCAGCTGCCTTTTTAACTGCTTTTGAAATAGGCTCATCAAGATACGTATAAACAACAGTGCTTGACCTCCAGCCCTCGCGTCGAACTTCATAAAAAGTCAGTTCAATCGCAACTGGTTCTTTTTCACGCTTACTTCCTGTAGACATGATTCACCCCTTACAATAAAAATAAAGTATAGCTTAAGCTATATTAATAGTGTCTATACGTACGTCAAAATCAATCTTAAGCGATTATTTTAATCTAAACCGCCATTTGGAATTACCGTGCACATCATTGCATGCATTTACTCATAATCTGCCTAATTTCGAGACATCTACAAACTTCTCTAACATAACTTCTTTAAGCAATGATTGGCTACAACAATCAAAGTTTTTAAACTCTATTCTAATTTTTAATTAGGAACACCAGATAAGATTCTCGGGGCCGTAGTCGAGCCAGGTAAGATGCCGGCTTGGGGTGCCGGTGATCGCGGGTTCAAATCCCGCCGGCCCCACCATCCTGATGAGAGGCTTCCGAATTGAATTTATGATGATCCTCCACTCTACTGAAATCTTATTTACTCCCCAATCAACCTTGTGATGCGCCATTGAGTTTTAACTGCTCAAAAGACCTCGTAGTATTTTTATACAAAAAAGCATTAATATGAGTATTCTACTTAGTTTATTCAGTAGTCCCGTTCTGTGATAGTTAAGGATTACTAAAAACTCGACAAATATGTAATTTTTTGGAATAAGTTTGACATTAAAAATAACTAGAAACTGCCAAATATTATACATCATCTTCAAATTTTTATATTTCTTCATTTTTTACATGCATGGAGTATAAAGAATACTGAGGGGAGATTAAAATGGCTTACGTCCCTACAATTGAAGGAATACCAGTTTTAATACTGAAAGAAACCACAACAAGAGAAAGAGGAAAACGCGCACTTTCCGCAAACATAGCTGCAGTAAAGGCCATTGCAGAGATTGTCAGGACTACTCTTGGTCCACGTGGAATGAACAAGTTGCTGGTTGACTCTTTGGGCGATATCGTAATCACAAACGACGGAGCCACAATTCTTGATGAGTTGGATGTTGCACACCCAGCGGCTAAATTAGTAGTGCAAGCAGCAAAATCCCTCGACAAGGAAGCAGGAGATGGAACAACCTCCGTGTCAATTTTAATCGCAGAGCTTCTTGATGAAGCATTCAAGCTTGTTGAGAAGGGAATTCACCCATCTGTTATTGCAAGTGCTTACAAGAAGGCACTTGATGAAGCTATTCGATATATGAAAGAAAAGTTAGCTAAGAAGATTGATATCAAGAAGGATCGAGAGTTCCTTAAGCGCGTTGCGATTTCTAGCTTAAACTCAAAACTCCCTGAGGAGGCAAGAGAATATTTCGCTGAATTGGCACTTAAAGCTGCTGAGCTTGCGTATGATCCTGAAAGAAATTACCTTGACCCTGATCTTATATCAATAATTCAGAAAGAAGGTAAGAGTCTTCTTGATAGTCAAGTTATTGCTGGTGTTGTTCTTGATAAGAAAGTAGTTCACCCAGAAATGCCAAAGATTAAGCGCAATGCTAGAATTGCTTTAATTAATCAAAACATAGAGATAGAGAAAGCAGATGTTACTTCTAACATCACCTTGGATAGTCTAGAAGCTCTTGCTAAGCTTAAGGAGAAAGAAAAGGAGCAGATTGAGAAAATGGTCAAGAAACTAGTTGATCTAAAGGTTGATGTTGTCTTCTGTCAAAGAGGCATTAGTGACGTTGCTCAAGACGTTATGGCTAAGAATGGAATTATGGCTGCTAGAAGAGTCCGACGCGCCGATATGCTCCTATTACAAAGAGCAACCGGAGCAAAGATTGTAAATAATATTGAAGATTTAAGTGAAGAAGATATAGGATTTGCTGGTCTAGTTGAGGAGAAGAAAGTAGGAGAAGACCACATGATCTTTGTAACTGAATGCAAGAATCCACATGCAGCAACAATTCTACTTCGTGGTGCAACAAAGCATATAACTGACGAAGCCGAAAGAGCAATTAAGGATGCAATTGGTGTACTGAAAGACGTACTTGAAGATAAGTTAATTGTTCCAGGCGGTGGCGCAACCGAGGCAGCACTTTACATGCACCTCATGGAATGGGCAGATAAAGCAGAAGGTCTTACTGGAAAAGAGAGAGAAGCTGTTAAGGCATTTGCTCGTGCTCTACTCATTGTTCCAAAGACATTAATTGAAAACGCTGGTGAAGACATACTTGAAGTAACTGCTGAATTACTTAAGGCAAATGCCGATGAGCCAGGAAAATGGTGCTTTGATGCATCTAAAATAAAGGTTGTTAAGATTGATGAGGCAAATCTATGGGATCCCTGGAGAGTTAAGCGTGGTGTTCTTGCAACAGCAACGGAGGCTGCGATAACAATTCTAAGAATTGATGATGTGATTGCATCTAAGCCACGTGAGGAAAAAGAAAAGAAGAAGGGTAAGGAAGAGTTCGGAGAGGAAACTCCTAAGTTCTCATAGAATTTGCTTTTGATTTTTCTTCTAGTTTTTCCTCATTACATTTTTGAATTTCTCTTATCTTTTTCTTGATTTCTATTGCTTTCTATTTAATATTAATTGATACGAACCTCGCTCTCTCTGCTCATTTATATGAATGAATGATTTTGTAATTTGAATACTTTTTTCTATAAAAGAGAGCTCCGGCGGATAATGTTGGCAAAGCTAAAGTTCAAGAAATTACCTATTCACATTGGCGTGATTCCAGACGGAAACAGAAGATTTGCTTTAAAATATGGTTTTTCATTCGAGGAAGCTTATTGGAGAGGCTATCTAAAAGTGAAAGAATTTGCGGATTGGTGTCGTGAGTTTGGCGTAAAGTATCTTACGTTTTACACGTTAAGTGTTGAAAATCTAAATAGGTCACAAAATCAATTAGCTACGATATTTAAGGTGCTTGAAAAAGCGTTTGATGATTTTATTAAGGATGAGCGTGTATTTAAGGAAAAAGTCCGTGTAATGGGGTTAGGTAGAATTCACTTGCTTCCTAGACGAATAAGAGAGATTATAAAGAAGGTTGAGGAGCTTACAAAGGATCATGATCGTTACTACATTTTTCTTTTAGTCGCATATAGTGGGCGTGCTGAAATTATAGATGCTGTGAAAAAAATAATATCTTCAGGAATTAATGCTGATGATATTGATGAAAATGTTTTTAGGCACTTCTTATATCTCCCTGAGTGGGTGCCTGATCCTGATTTGATTTTCAGAAGTTCTGGTGAAATGAGATTAAGTAATTTCATGTTGTGGTATTCTGCGTATGCAGAATTTTACTTTTGTCCAAAACTATGGCCAGAAGTAACCAGAGATGATTTAATTGCTGCTCTAGAGGATTATGAAAGAAGACATCGTAGGTTTGGACGCTAAAGTTATGCTTGTGTTTAATCATATTCTTAATGTTACTACTTCGTCTTGAAGAGAAACTGTAAAAACTTTGCATGTGAGTTCAGATAACGTCTTTTTACTTGGATCCCAGAAAATGTCTCCTATTATTACGAAGTATAATTTGGATTTCTTGCAAACTTCTTGTAGTCCTTGCTTAACTTCATCTTTATCAATATCATAAATTGCACTATCTGTGATTATAAAAGAATAGCATGAGCGTGCACGGACATCATCTAAATGCTTAAGAATTAGAGGTATTGCTCCACGGATGTTTGTTCCACCCTCTGCGTCTAAACAAGCTATATATCTTTTTGCTTTCAAATAATCTCTTGAAGGTTTAAGACCTTGCCAAGCACCAGAACTAAATGTAATTAGTCCTACACTGAAATTCTTTTCCTTTGCAAAATCGACTAAGGCGATTGCAATATCAATTGCTTTCTCAAGAGGTTCACCTATCATTGACGAACTCGTATCAATGATTAATTCTATATGACCTTCAAGCTCATCTTTTTTGACTTCTGCCAATGTAGAAAATTCTGGAATTACTTTGCCAAAGCATTCTGCACTTATTTCTATGTTTAGTATTCTCTCATCATCATCAATGTGCCATATTCTGAAACCATAGAGTTTTTGCTCTTTTTTGCTTCCACTTTCTATAATTCTAATTAATCTCTTTCTTGTAAGTCTGACAACGCTTCTGAGATCACTCCTGAATTTTTGTTTCATTTTGAGCCTCGACGAGGGAGCGGGGAGAAACCCTCGATCTATTAATCTTGCGATTTCTAATGCTGCTTTTTGATCTATTTTCTCAATCTCTACAACAGTGCTCGTTTCTCCAAGTTTCCATTCTCCACCATGCATTACAAATGGAAGAGCCTCTACTTCGTATTGTTCTAAGAGTAATTGATTTTTTGGAACATACTCTTTTATCAAACCAAAGAATTTCTTTGCTTTTTCTTTAATTGATATTTCTGAGTTTAAAATGGAATTTACTCTTATTGCGAAAAAGTCTCGTTGGTTCTTAGTTATGCTCACAATAATTTTCTTTATTATAAATTGAAGTCCTTCGGATTTAAGCTGTTGATAAAGCCAATTAAGTGCTTTGATTGCATATTCTCGCCATCTTTCCCTTTTTAGCAATTCAGTATATGACTCAAATAATGAGAAAAGAAAGGACATAACTCTCGCCAGAGTTGATTTCCATCCAACGTTAAATTCCTTTGCAGCTATTGTTCGAATTAGTAATTCATTTAAATGCGTTGCCGGCGAGATGCCATGGTAAGCGAGTGATGTCAAGAGATAAAATAATTCATCATCCTTTAGATTTTTTGATGGAAACCTCGGAAGAACTATTTTTCCCCATTTTAATCGAAATGCAGGAATTTCAACGTAAAAGGTTGGGTAAATAAGAAAATCCGTTGCAAAATTTATTAGGATATCATTAAATTCTCCAGCAATAGATGTAGCTGGTATGAAATATCTTGTCATGTTAGTCATTTTTAATCATCTCCTTAAGCATCTTTGAGAGCTTATTTCTAATTTTCTCAGCTACGCTTAGATCATTAGCACAAATTATCAATTCGTCGGCATCAATATATGCTGAAAATTCATTAGAAGAAATTTTTCTTGTATTTAATACATGTTCACTTAATCCTAATTCGTTTAAGTTTATTTTCTTAACGATCTTTAATGGGATTCGTATTCTGAATTTTTCCATTGCAATTTCTAGTTGTTTTAATAAATCTTCGGCATACTCTGGCAAAAGATGTTTCGCAATCATGTTTTTAATTTCAAAAAGCTCCGAAATTCTCTTTGCTTTTTTAATCCTTTCATCGATTTTCTTTAAGAATTGTTCAAATTCTTTCTTGAAATTATTTCTTAATTCCTCTGTTGCCATCTGATAGAGTTGAAAAAGAATTCGATCTTTTTTCCCACGAAAAATACAAATTTTCCATAAATACCATGCCAACTCAATTTTGGTTTTTTCAAGCAAACCTTCCTTTTTCGCGATATCATAAAGATAAGAATCAAGTTGTATTTTCAGGAGCAATGATGCAGCAGCTAATGCTTTGGCCCATACACCAACCATATTCTTATCTTGCCACTTTGACTTTACAATACTGTCTATCGCTAATTTACACCATTCCCACGGATTTATATTCGATTCCGATATTTCTATCCTATGGGCTAAAACGTATGGAAGAACTTTAATTACATCTTCATATGTTACCTCTTTCCTACCCTTTAACCAAGCTCTTGCTTTTGAGAATAACATAGAGAATATAATTGCACGTTCACCTGGAGGAATAGTAACTTTCGAACATGGTTCTCCTGCATATTCACAGTCTGCGCACATCGATTGTTTGTTCTCATAATAAAAATCTAATTTACTGCATCTGAATGTTTCAATTAATAAAAGAAGAAAGATGCGGACTGTTTCAGGTATTTTTATTCTCTCAACATCTTTCCATATTTCTTCAAGTTCTTCAATTGATATGATCTTTGGCATTGTCTTGGATATGTCATAAGTGCTTTCTTTAACCACAAATTCTAGAAGCTTATAGCTTTCAGCGAGCCGTAAATATGTTGTAGGTATTGAAATCATAAATCTTGAGCGAAGTGCCAATTCTATTTCCCCAGCATAGGGATTTGCATCAGCAAAGCATATGTAATCAGGAGAATGAATTACTATACCACCATATTCTATAAGTTTCTGTTCTTCCAACAATGATAATAGAGCATCTTGCACTGCTTTACTAAAACGGTTGATTTCATTAATAAATTTGATTCTTGCTTTAACGATTGGTCTAATAATGAGTTTCTCTTCTCCCTTTGTAAGGAGATTCTTTATATCTGTCGAAATAAGAACTTTCTGCAATGTTTTTTCGGGTGCACCTGTAACCATGGCAAAAATTGCATTATTATCATTCTTTGAGTAAAAGGCACTCGCGATAGTACGAACAAGCGAACTTTTTCCAGTCTCTGGTGGACCCAATAAAAGAACTCGTGCATTTCTAACAAGGATAGAACAAATTATCATATCTTTCAAATCCTCATTTGTGCAAATCCACCTTGAGAAAAGCTCTTGTTTGAGCTTAAGTATTTTATCTCTATGAACATGTGTTACTTTCACAACCATACTTTCACGAATTGTATTCCAGATTTTATAAATAGTCCTTTTATTAATAAGACAAAGTTTGCAACTTTGGAATAAACTTTAAACACAATTAAGTGCGGATTAGTGAAAATGATAACCAAGCTAAACAGTTCGAGGGATTTAATCGGGAAAACAATTAAAATCAAATGCCCAGAGTGCGGAAAAATACATGTGTATCATATCACGGAAAAAGATGTAGTTGAAATTTCCAGAAAAGGCGTAGCTACTGTTGCATTACCTTGTACTAACACTCATGTGCTTATCATTACTTTTGATCGAGATGGAGTTATTCGTGGAGCGTATGTTTATAAATTAGCGTTATCTAAAACAGCGCCTTTTCACTTGCAACAAGAGTTAGAAATCGAAATAATTAATCAAAAAGTCGATCCTCTTCCTAGTGTTGATCTAATTATAATATATCCAACATTTCGCATAATCGATATTTCCTTAGCACAAACCCGTGATAAATCATTCTTGATGAAAATTTTCAAAAAAGCGTTAATGTATATAGGAGAAGGAATTCAAAGAGATCGCGTTGGAAAGAAAATCGCTTATTTCATAAGTAATTCGAACAATATTGTTTTTGTCTGCTTATCACCACTTTCCAAAGCATCAGTTGATGCACTTGAAATGTTATCTTACGACGTAAAGAAAGTAATCAAAGCTAACGTAATAAAGGAGGTACTTGAATTTGCACGAGAACTGGAAAAATTAACTCCATACGCACAAGAAACAATCATTAGGATAATTAACGCTGACAAACTAAAAGTTTCTCTTGTTTCAGAATCTGCTCTCAAGTTTGGTAAAACAACCTTGAAAATTCTGCTAAGGAATAAGTTTTACATACTTGAGGAAATGCTTAAATACGACCTACTTAATAGGAACTTAAGCATAGCCGAGATTGCTGCTACTTTGAAAAAACCCATAAGAGAAATTCTTTCAATCTTACGCGAACTAGAAAAACGGGGAATAATTAAAATTTCTTTTTGAATTAGTGGTCAAGCAATGTGACTTAAAATGCCTAAGTTATTATGGCTCTTTAAATATCCATCAAAAATTGACAAATTCAGTCAAAAAATAATAAGAGAGACTCTAGGTGGAACTAGACCTATCTCTGGGCAAAATGTGATGAAAGCACTACATGTATATGCATTAGATTTGATAATCAAGACGCTCGCTGAAATCGGTGTCTTAAAATATGTAGAAAAAATGCCAAGAACAAAGGAGGATATAGAGAATCATTGCGGAATAAGACGAGATGATGTCTTTGGTGATATATTAGAAGTACTAACATTAAATGGAGTCCTTGAAGAGGCTGGAGGACGATTTCGTCTAAAAAGAGAACTTGTGAAGAAGCCCAAGTTTCTACAAGAGTTAAAAAAGGAGCCATCAATCTCTGGAATGTTTGAAGTACTCTCAGTTCTTGGTTCAAGCTTAGCAGATGTGCTTTTATCAGGAACAGCATTATTCGACTGGGAAAAAGATGCAGCCTTAGCTTGGGAGGCACTAGAAGTATCATATCCGTTTACATTAGCAAGATTATTTACCATAGAACACGCATTTAAGTATATTGCTATCAGAAGAAAGACAAAAGTTAGAGTAGGAATCGTTGGAACATCATGTGGATGGGCAATTGCAAATGCATACTCCTATTTTCGCATAAGAAAGAAACCAGTAGAAATCGTCGGATTGGAGTTCTCAGAAAGAGCCTATAAACTATCTCAAGAACTAATTCATGAAAGAGATATTCCATCCTATGTTTTACACTCGGAAATTCCCGAAAAATTATTTGAAGAAGAAAAAGATTTCGACATAATAATTTGCTTCCATCATGAGTATCTGTTCACTTTTGAAGAAAGAAGAAGAATTATTAACTCGCTCAAATTTAAATTAAAAGAAGATGGAGCTCTCCTTTTATTCTCCTTTACTAGGTATAAACATTTGATTCCAGCATGGGATATAGTATTCAAAACAATTAGAAATTGGAAAGGCCTTCCCGACGTAGAAGAGCATCGATCAATTTTAAGAACATTATTTATGCGCGTCAAAGAAAAAAGTGGAGGAAAACTTGTAAAAGCTGAGTATCCATTATGAGGTGATTGAGATGAAATCAAGAAGCTTATTTTTACTTTTCTTAGTTGTATTCATGGTATTTACCATAAGTGGTCATGCTCTAAAGTTCGCATATGTACTTGAAGAGAAAATCGTGTTCAAAACACAAACTTACGATATCCAATGTTTACATATTATCCCTCGGGACTATAACAAAAGGTTAAATGTCGCTATATTAATGTGGCATGGCCTTCTTGCACATAAAGAAACTCTACATTCCATTGGTATTGAACTAGCTAAAGTTGGATTTGATGTCTATATTTGCGATTTACCAGGGCACGGAGAGAGTAGTGGCTGGTTAACCGTAACCTTTACGTATCCTATGAACTTATCATCGGCAGCAACAGAAGTACTCTTGAATCTTCTTCCGCCATCGGAATCAGTACTTGAATTCCTAGAGAAAAAATACGAAAAGATTATTGTAGTTGGTCACTCACTAGGGGGAGGTCTTTCCCTTTTGTTGAGCATTTATCACACAAATAAAATCATTTCGACTATATTAATTGCTCCAGTTATTCCATCTGTGAATGTTACCAAAAGCATTCCTAAAAATTTGCTAATCCTTCTCGGAGAAAATGATGAGATTTTTAGTGTTAAAGATTATATGAACTTCATAAAGAAAGCTTGTGAAAGAGAAGACATAAAAATTGGATACATTTACGGCTCATTTGCGAATGGAACCGCAAGAGAATTCTCTTTAGTAGAAGGAGTAGATCATTTAACAATCCTTTATCATCCAAATGCATTAAGAAAAATCGTAAACTGGAGTTTATGTTCGATAGGGATGCAGTCCGTAGTAATATTGACAGAGCATATAAGAGTACTATTCCTGGCTCTAGGATTCCTATCAGGTGTTTTTGCCTTACTTTTCGGAATAATCGTACTATCAAACTCTTTAGGAATTTTCTCTGGTTTTAAGAGATTTCCTAACACAAAAATGGTTAAGAGAAGCATAGCTGCTGCAATTATATGGGCATTTTTGACAGCGTTTATGATTATTTTCATATTAATATTGCTATTTGTATCTTCTATTTTTGGAATTAAAGAAGTAATTTTGGTCGCTGCATGCGCGTATGCATTCTTTACGATATTTTCATCACTAATAGCAGTTGCATGGCTAAAGAAAAAGCCGATATCCAAAATGTGGGATTTAGCATTAATTGAATTTAAAAACGAAACTAAACTAATTGGTTTAGGCTTTTTAATAGCTATCCTATTCGTTTTTATTTTCAAATTAACGCTCTCCGAGTTTCTATTAAATATTCTCATTTTTGAAAGGTTACCTTTAATTCCATTTGTTCTTTTGTTCTTTTTACCTACCTTTATAACTCATGAATTTCTTTGGCGCAGGACTGTTCAAGAATACTTCGGTGGTTCTGCAAAACATGCAATCCTCGGCTCAATAACGCTTTCTCTTTTCTCAAAGGTTTTTGTTCCAATCTTAACCGCTCTTTTAATCATCGCTTATGGAGGCCCGTATATGTTCGCACTAATTGCTGCTGGATTAATTGTAGCCGTCGCAATTACCTGTGAATTAGTAGCAGCAGTTTCGTATTATGCAACAAGGGAAATTAGCCTAGCTTCTTCCATTAGCTCGCTTTATTGGGCGTGGTTTGGAATAATGTTCTCGATAAGAGTTTTGCTCATAATTAGCATTTAGGATACCATAATTACATTCTGCTTTAATTTCTTTTTTCGCAAGAAACCAGCATCAAAAAGAAAAAGAACCTCTATTTATTTGTTCGACTGCTTTTATGTAAAGTTGGTGTTTTGAAATGTCCGAAGAAATCAGAAAGCCTGCTGTTGCCGGATATTTTTATCCCGCCAATAAGGATGAGCTAATTAAACTAATTGAAAATTGCTTTAAGCATCCATTAGGACCAGGAAAATTGCCAAAAGAGGTAACTCCACGAAATTCTTACAGGATTATTGCCGCTCAAGTTCCACATGCCGGTTACATATATTCAGGACCATGCGCGGCATGGGCTTACTTAGAATTGTATATTGATGGAAAGCCAGATACAGTTATAATTCTTGGCCCAAATCACACAGGTCTTGGATTACCTGTATCCGTGTGGCCTCGAGGACATTGGGAAACTCCTCTTGGGCGACTAGAGATAGATAAAGAAATTGTAGATATTTTGCTCCAGCATGAAGTATTCGCACCGGATTTTTCAGGGCATGTAAGTGAGCATTCAATTGAAGTTCAACTTCCATTCATTCAATATGTTTTTGGAAATGATGTAAAAATAGTTCCAATATGCATCGGAGATCCACGTCTTGAAACAGTAGAAGAAATAAGTAAAGGGATATTACATGCAATGGCTGAAATAAAGAAAAAAATACTCATTTTGGCTTCAAGTGACATGACACACTACGAGCCTCAGGATGTCGCACAGATGAAAGATTCAGAAGCACTTGATGCAATAATCTCACTAGACATTAAAAAACTATATGAATTAGTCGAATCAGGCCTTTCTATGTGCGGCTTTGCGCCAGTTTCCGTAGCGGCGATGATTGCATCTCACTTTAGAGCAGGTGGTCGTGTACTCAAGTACTACACATCTGGAGATATTACTGGAGACATCTCCGCCGTCGTGGGATACGCATCCATCGTATTTGAAAAGGGAACTCCAGTAAAGAAGCCTAAAACACCACTCAAAGAAGAAATAGTACCGTCGGTTTAGCACCAGACATTTAGATTCTTAGCACGAGCTGGTTGTAAAATGAGGCAGAATTCCACACTTGGTAGATTCGTTACCTTACGAACACGATACCTTGAAACTGCAATATACCTTGAAAATATACCAGCGCTTAGTCCCCACTCTAAGAATTCCTTTATCACCAAGCCAATCCAAACGAAAAGGCAGTTATTGAGTTATTCAGAAGCATCTGCGGGGCTGTTGTGAGATATGCTTAGAAGAAGTCGTATGAGAACTCATAAAAGGTAACAAGGCAGACGGTCTAGTGTACAAAAGTTATATTAGAATAGGTCTACTTTTTTTCGGTGTCCTTTTTGGCAAGAATAGTTCTTACAGCAGACAGAGCAATCTTTACTAATTTCAGTGGTGTTGGTGCTCTAGGTTTCGGACTTTGCGTCCCCTACAGATTGATTCCATGGTTTCTTGAGTATTTTATTCTTGCCCCACCAGTCCCAATCACGAAAAATGGAAGAGCAAAGTATGCTCCTTATGCTCTTGCGAAAGTAGAAGCAGCACTTTTAGCGCATGGTTTTAGCAGAAATGATGTGATTATTACGCCACCTGAGTTTTTAGATAAAGTTATTAGTAAGGACACAAAAATCGTCGGAATTCATGTACTCGATCCACAAGGTCTTGCGCCGGTTTCTTGGACGTTAAGAGTACTCATGGGTGGAGGCAAGACATGTACACAGTATGAATTTGAAAGACTCATGAAGAAAATTAGATGCTTGAGGAGGAAGTATAACTTCGAGGTAATCATTGGGGGGCCTGGGGTTTGGCAACTACGAGGACTTGAAGATAAATTTGGAATTGATGTACTCTTTGAAGGCGAAGCCGAACGTACTTTCCCAGAATTAGTCTCAAAGATTCTCAGAAAAGAGAAGCCACCCAAAAGAGTTGTAGGGGAGCAACCAAATGCAGATGAGATCCCAACAATAGTCACGCCCTCAAGAAATGGTGTGGTCGAAGTAACAAGGGGATGCCCAAGACGATGTCACTTTTGCAGCCCAACGATGCGCAAGTTCAGGTCGATTCCCCTAAAGAAAATTCTCAAGGAAGCAGAACTTAATCTCTCACATGGCGCAAGACAGATCAATCTTGTGACGGAAGACATTCTTATCTATGGCGCTAAAGGATTAAAATTCAACCAGGGTGCTGTCATGAATCTTTTTAGAGAATTGATAAAGCTCTCAAGGAAATATAATGTTGAGAAGATTGGATTTAGTCATGTTTCACTTTCATCGGTTATCGAAATGAGAAAAACGGTTGAATTCATAACGGATATCTGCAACTTCAACGAGAACGAACCTTGTTTTCCACAAGTTGGTCTTGAAAGCGGGAGTTCAAGAATTGTTGCCATGTACTTTAGAGGAAAAGCATACCCATGGAAGCCTGAAGACTGGCCAAGAATCGTACTTGAAGGAACGAGAATTATGAATGAGAACTACTGGTATCCGTGTCTCACCTACATCATCGGCTTCCCTGGCTCGACACCAGACGACTACGTGAAGACAACAGAGCTCCTTGAGAAGTTGAGAGATGAGGGCTTCAAGGGCTGGACATTTCCGCTCCTTCTCATACCAATGGGAGGCACGCTCATTGAGAGGAAAGCTAGGTTTCAGACTCTCGCTCAACTTCCACCAGAGGCGATCGAGTGTATCACTTTCGGCTGGAAGCTCAGCATTAAATTCTCACGCGAGATATACCCGAAGCTCTTCAGGGGGTTAAGGAACAAGATCGCGAAGATCGTCATTGAGAAGTCCATTGATAAGGCACTGAATATTATGGAGAACTGGATAAGGGCGCTTGAAAGGGATCCGAGTGTGATCGCGGAGCGGTTCTCACTTTGGAACGTGAGGGCACTCACCAGCACAATTGTATCGTGGATTAGCGCGAAGATTAGGGCAAGGGAAGTAAGTTGAGGGCGCTTTGAACCAAAAATCCACATAATTGATAAGCGTGATCATGACCGAGATTTAGCAGACTAATACTGAGTAGTTACATGTTACCTGCGTGTATTCTTCTCTCCCGACATCTCCACCTTTATTAACCACTGAACATGCTGTTGAGAATCATCAGTGCTCTCCTCTGTCTGAGTAGCATCAGCCTGAGCCTCCACATGCTTACTCTCTTCAAGGATTTTCAGGGTCTTCTAGCGAGTGCTAGGATGCGTTTTATGATGCGTTTAGTCTCATCCAAATCGATAATGAGATGACCAACTTGACGCAAAGTACGATAATATATTCGCCGAAAATATACCAAGTGTCGCTAAGGATAAAGTTAACCACGAGCGATTGCATGAAAAGAATGCTAGTGACCAACATGCGACATAATCGGAACAACACCAGACCACACAGAGACGAGAAAACTAAGAAAAGCAAATATTATACGAAAAAAATACATACGAGATAGGAGAAGACAAGACCGAGAATTATATGCAAAATATACACATTGGGCGCATATATTATTGTGCATATGAATTCCCCAAATAATGCGCAATGTATTTTACGGTCTTTGTGCAACCTCTAACTTAAATATGATCAGCCTATGCGCAAAGACCAGAGAGTTTTTCAGAGCTCATGACCAACATAGGCTCATATTGATACTTTTGCACCCTCTTAACAAGTCTTATTTTTGTCTTATTTTGTTACTAATTTGATTGCAATCTCTAATAATTTCGGAAATAATACAACTAATTTAATTGTAAAGAAAAATAAAAAATCATTAAAGCATCATAAGTGCAAAAGTGTCAACATGAGCAACCGTAGTCTTCGACCCACATACAAACATTATTTTTATTTAGGGCCCACCAAGGCCGAACACGCATTGCGCCGCAGAGCGCGAATAATGAGCACGGCCAAAACCCCAACCCAAGCACGAACTCATACAAATGCGCCGCAGAGCGCGAATATCAGCTTGTGCTTGGGTTGGGTGGTGGGCCCTTGTTATTTTCATGAAGGGATTGAGGAGGTGATGCAAGGAGAGGGATTCAGCGCTTTTGATTGCTAAAGATGATCTTGCGGCATTGTGCTAATGAGAGCTAAAACCATATTAGCGGCGGAACGAGAATATTTTTGATGCCTTTTCTTCCTCGCCACATACAAATGTTAGTTCATGTTTTACAACTGTATTCTTTTTGTAATGCATACTTGAGCATTGTATTGCAGTTGCATTACAATTACATTACAATTGTATTCAAAAATAACCATATCAGCGATAGAATATATATTGTATTGTATTCTCATTCTATCTAGGTTAATTTTAGTTATAATATATTTCTGAATTTTCTTTTCCGAGACCTTGAGATATTTAATAAGTCTCGAAGATAGTTTATTAATCC
>Ga0190313_1000611_pt1 | contig 20858 bp, 29 predicted proteins | sample 4870071011_MG_FD_169989 | JGI IMG/M metagenome (GOLD analysis project Ga0190313, IMG submission 169989) | Hydrothermal vent sediment bacterial communities from Southern Trench, Guaymas Basin, Mexico - 4870-07-10-11_MG | ecosystem: Environmental > Aquatic > Marine > Hydrothermal vents > Sediment ...
AGACACACCAGTTCTCATAGTATCTTCTTATGGATGGGGTGGTGTTGCAGCTAGACTTTTAAGTAATGAGTTATCTTCTAAAGGATTCCATATAGTGGATATAATCGAGTTTAAGGGTAGAGCTACTAGGGATGATCTATCTATGATACCTGATACGATTAATCGACTACTTACAAGTACCAAATAAACCAACTAAACCATAATGGGATAGTACAGTGAAAATATTTGAAGTAGAAATCATCTAGGCCAAATATGTTTACATTACATGGTATTAGTAGGGCTATGGGGGATGTTATTTCTTAAAGTTAATTTAGTGCTTCGTTGCCTATTCCTTGACAATATCAAGTATTATTGCTGGACAAACCCTCTTAACACCAGGCATACGAACTATCTCATCATGTATTCTGGCTATCTCGTCACTATCTCTAGCCCATATAATAGCCATTAACCCATGATCACCTGATGTTATAGCGAGATACTTGATAAAATCCTTCTCCTTAAGCTTATTCAGTACATTGAATATGTATTCAGGTTCTACATCAATACCAGTTATAGATACAACTTTATACCCCAGTTTCTTTGGATCAATAAGTACTGTATACTTACGTATAACACCCATTTTCTCAAGCTTCCTAATCCTCTTAATAACAGCAACATCACTTAAACCAAGGGCTTTAGCGATCTCACTATATGGGATCCTACCGTTTTTCATTAACATATCAATTATCTTAAGATCCTTTTCATCTAAGGTGGTCATTTCCCGCTTCCCTTTTCCCCTACACCTTTGATCCTAAAAACACCTATTCTATAATCACTACCTACTATAGGCTCTCTATACTCTACAAGCTCAGCCTTTATACCGAGATCCTCTAGGACATACTTGAAATCCTCAACCCAATCCCTAACACCACATGTATGACAGAACGACCCAGTGAATTTTATAATAACTTTACCATCATCAATAGATACCAATTCTGCATGAGCTTCTGGAAATCTATACTTGTTATATATGTCTAAAGCTCTAAAGATATAGTCCCTAATCGAAAACCTCCCATCTATATTTTTGTCTCGACTCATTACTGATAAACCCTTTCCCATATTATGTTACATTAATTTCTTTCCTAGCCTCCCATAGTCCATGTAGATTACAATAGCTTATGGCATACAATACTCCCTTCCTCTTAAGTCTTAGTACAACCTCTATTTCGGGCTCCATGATAGCTGGTGTAAACTCGAAACACCCAAGCAATACTGGATTAAATGGTCTATCCTCCTCATAGTAGTAGAGTTCGATTCTTCTAATTGAGTGCTCCAACTTATTTGGATGTGGACCTACCTTCACCCTTACCCTAAATGGTTCATCAGCCTTTACGGTATCCGGAGCCTCAATCTTCGGTGTATGAGATTCTACCTTAGATATTGCTTCATCACTAGCGGTTTCTGGGGTATAGATTAACTCTTTAAACATTTTCATACATATACACCTATGACAGGATATGTGTAGTCGAAATAATAAGTTTAGTGTTTCCAAGATCTGTGTTAGGGAAGCTAACTATTCTATACGGATTCCTTCTCTTTTAACAAGTAGTTAATGAATTTATGTAGGTTATCTCTGGCCTCATAAACTGTTTTACCAGAGAGTAGTGCAACAAGTTTTCTAGTAAATCTCCTAACATCACCTCTCCTCCTAGCCCTCATAACTTCTCCACGTAGTTGTTTCTCAAGATCAAATTTCCTCAACACGTTAAGCAGCTTATCGCTTTCTATGAATCTACTAATTAGACTCTCCAACTCATGATAGAGCCTTACCAGTTCACTGCCAATAGCCTTTATATCGCCATAGTCAACAAGTAAATCAATAGCCTGTTCCCCATAGCCATAGGATGCTAGTAGTAGTAAGGACTTGGGATCTGATGAGTATTTCACTCTAACAGCTTCTGGATAAACCTTAGACTTGATCTCTAGTGTATATGGTCTAAAGTTATCTCCTCCACTATACCTAACCATTGTACTCCTATACTCAAGATCCATTTTACATTCATCAATAAACTCTCTAAGACTATCAAGATCACTGATCTCAGCATCAACTATTGGTACATGATCTATTTTCAGCAGCCTAGAACTTTCACTTACTGTCAATAACTGTCCATCCGGTCTACGGGCATTAAGGAGCAATAGTTCTACATCAGATACACTATAAAGTTCCACATTAGGTCTTAATAGAGCTGGTTCTGGTAGCTTCAATATAAATGTAAATGTCCATCCACTATAGCCCTTTAATAACTCATATAAACCCATATCTAATGCGTATTCATGGGCAAGTTTCACATAGGGATTAACGATCTCGCTAATATCTGCCACCTCGACTCTCCGTCCCCAGTAGACCATGTTGTGGAGTAGATATCTTGTAGCGGGAATCCATTTCTTAAGTAGTGGGTTATAGTAGAAGGTTATTGGGTATCCATCAATACGTTTAGTCACCTCTACGATAGTATTCTCACGTGGATCAATGATCTCTACGCGATGTCCCTCAATATCATGAGTTCTATGGCTTGGATAAGCTATAGTCTCAACCCTACCATCACGATCTATGAATAATATTGTACCTACAGCATCAATGCTCACCGGGAAATATCTTATATATGCTCGTGGATTCCAGCTATAGATACACAGCTCGCCATTCTCCACCAATACACAGTTTTTCTGGATAAGCCTAGTAAATACATCAAGATATCTGCCGAGGAAAGCATTAACTTTCTTAGATGGTTGGCCAAGAAGGCTGCTGACATCCCTGATCTCTTCTGGAGAAGGCTCATAGCCTCTATCAATAGCTATTTTCAATGCTTCAACCATACAGATACTATTGCCTCTACATCCACTATATAGGTTCCTAGAACCCATGTAGAACCACCTATACCAGCCTACTGGGCTAATGCTATCCCGGATCAAGGTAATAATTTTTAGAGATACGATAAGCCTATAGCTCCTAAAGAAGAAACATTATTAGTAGATGAAGAATCCCAACGTGGGCTGATGTCTAGCGTGATGAGATCGGCCTCTACGGATGAGCTGGGTGCTTTGATTGGTTAAGATATATGTTGGTACTAGTGGTTGGAGCTATAGCTGGAACCCAGATGGATTTAAATGGTATGTTCGTGAATCCGGGTTAAATGCTGTAGAACTAAACTCAAGCTTCTATAGATTACCCTATAGATCAATGGTTCTTGGATGGAGCCGTGTATCCCACGGAATAAGATGGGCTATCAAGGTACACCGTATGGTTACCCATGTATATAGGCTTAAACCACCAAAAGCACTAGAGTGGTTCGGATACCTAGTATCTAGAATAGCCTCACTTGAGGAGAAGGGTCTTATTGATTTCTACCTATTCCAGTTACCACCAAGCTATAGGGCTTCACGTGAGAACTGGGCTCGTATAGAATATTTTGCATCTAAGACAGAGCTTGGGCCTAGGATGGCGGTTGAATGGAGACATGTAAGCTGGTTTAATGATGAATGGATTGATCGTGCACGTGAGATCGGGGTAACGGTTGTTTCAGTGGATTCTCCGGATTTCCTATTCTATACCCGATCAACTGATTACGTCTATGTACGTATGCATGGGCGTAGTTACTGGTATGCACACTACTATACTGATGAAGAGCTATTGGAGGTTGCCCGGAAGATAATGGGTCTAGGCGGTAGTAGGGTATATGTATTCTTCAATAATGACCATGATATGCTGGAGAATGCTAGGAGAATGCATGATCTACTACTGAGGCTTTCCTCCTAAACCGTTATCCTGTATAGGAAAATCCTTAAAACCAGCTTTACTAGTAGGTTTTTTAGGTACCTTAGGGGAGGGGAGTAGTTAAGGCAGAAAGGACCTGGGTGATGACTGGGGTTTGAGTGAGGAGTCATTCAGATACATAGTACGTATAGCAGGCACGGATGTCGATGGTAGTCTTAAGACTGCATGGGGGCTTGCAGAGATCAAGGGTATAGGGGTTAATCTAGCCTATGCAATGTGCCGTATGCTAGGCATTGATCCTGAGAAGAGGATAGGCTTCCTAACGGACTCTGAGATCAAGAAGATCGAGGAAGCCCTTAAAGACCTATCCTCCTACGGAATACCTGACTGGATGCTTAACCGTCGGAAAGACTATACAAGTGGTAAGAACCTACACTTGATTGGTGCAGAACTAATATTCCATGTAAAACAGGATATCGAGAGGGAGAAGAGGATAAAGAGCTATCGTGGTATAAGGCATGCACTAGGCCTCAAGGTACGTGGACAACGTACACGTACAACGGGCCGTCTAGGTGTAACAGTTGGTGTAAGGAAGAAGAGGAGGTAGGTAGGACATGGGTGATCCACGTAAGCCCCGGAAGAAATGGATAGGGCCCAAACACCCATGGCGTAAAGAGAGGCTAATGCATGAAATGAGACTCGTAGGAGAGTATGGACTACGTAATAAGAGAGAACTATGGATAGCACAGACAATAATTAGGAAGTTCAGGCACCAAGCAAGATCGCTACTTGCCGTCCCAAAGGAGATCCGTGAAAAAGCTGAGAAAGCCCTACTACACCGCCTATACGTACTTGGCTTACTACCCGAGAACGCTACACTAGATGATGTACTTTCACTATCAGTAGAGGATCTTCTTGAGAGGAGGCTTCAGACAATAGTTTATCGTAAAGGACTGGCTAAGACCATATATCAGGCACGGCAGCTAATAGTCCATGGACACATAGCTATTGGTGGACGCCGTGTAACAGCACCCGGATACCTAGTCACGAGGGATGAAGAGGATCTTATAGATTATGCACCTACAAGTCCATTTAAGAAACTAGCTGAAGAACAAGCTGGAGGTTAAGGGCAATGGCCTTCTCAATCCGTGAACTAAAATGGGGTGTAGCCCACATATATAGTTCACCAAATAACACTATAATCCACATAACAGATCTCACGGGGGCAGAAACTATAAGTCGTGCAAGCGGCGGGATGGTCGTTAAGGCAGATCGTGAGAAGCCAAGCCCATATGCTGCAATGCTAGCTGCAAGCCGTGCAGCATCAGCTGCTATGGATAAGGGTATAACGGCTCTACATATAAAGGTACGTGCACCCGGAGGCCATGGGCCCAAGACACCTGGTCCTGGAGCACAAGCTGCTATACGTGCCCTTGCACGTGCAGGCTTCATTATTGGTAGGATTGAGGATGTTACACCGTTACCACATGATGTCACAAGGAGACCTGGAGGTAGGCGTGGTAGGAGAGTCTAGGGTTTACCTGGTGATGATGTATTGGAATTAGAGGTTTTGGAGAAGACACCTCTGTCACTTAAGCTCTATGTTAAGGATATTCCACTTCAGGTTCTAAATGCTATTAGGCGTGCTATGATTAGTGAAGTACCTACCATGGCTGTTGATATAGTTGTGTTTACACTTAATACTAGTGTATTCTATGATGAGATAATAGCCCATAGACTAGGGCTCATACCATTGACTAGTGAGTATGCATTGGAGAAGTACAAGTCTCCAGAGGAGTGTATGGGTGGAGAGGAAGTAATATTTTCTGAAGAATGTGTTGTAAAACTTGATCTGGAGGCTGAGAACAATAGTGACAAGCCACTAACGATCTATAGTAGGGATCTTAGGACAAGCGATCCCGATGTAAAACCTGTGTATGAGTCAATACCTATACTAGTGCTAGGCCCGGGTCAGAAGATAAGGCTTGAGGCATATGCTAGACTTGGACGTGGTAAAGAACATGCTAAATGGAGTCCTGTGTCAGTTGCAGCCCATAAATACGTGCCCGACATAAAGATCGATCATAGTAGATGTATTAAGGGATGCCGTGAATGTGTTGAGGTATGTCCAAAGAATGTCTTTAAGGTTTCACGTGGGAAGGTAGTTGTTGCAAAGAGTAAGGTTCTGGAATGTACGTTCTGTAGGTTATGTGAAGCCCGTTGTCCCCAAGGAGCCATATCTATTGGGTATCGTGAGAATGAATATATATTATTTATTGAATCAACTGGTGCACTACCTCCAAAGAAAATACTTTTAGAGGCTATACGTATTCTTGATTCTAAACTAGATGATTTCCTAGAACAACTGCGTAGGGAGGGTGTTATACAGTGAAACGAACTGGACCAACAAACATCATACTACGTAAAACCATACGTGAGCTAAGGAAGGCAGCTAACAATAACAAGGCTCCAATATGGGATAGAGTAGCAGATCTGCTTGAGAGACCACGGAGGAAGAGAATAGCTGTAAACATTAGTAGAATCAATAGGTATACAAGTGATGGTGACGTAGTTGTTGTACCCGGTAAGGTACTTGGTGCAGGTAAACTCGATCATCCCGTTACCGTTGCAGCTATAGGCTTTAGCCTTAAGGCTCTTGAGAAGATAAGGGCTTCTGGTGGTAAGGCTATACATATACTTGACCTTATAAATATGAATCCACGTGGTAGTAATGTTAAGATTATAGGTTAGGGGTGTGGTAGATTATGTCTGGAGCTAATAAGACAATAGTGGTTGATGCAAGTAACCAGATACTTGGTAGGCTAGCTAGTATTATTGCTAAGAAGCTACTGGAGGGCTATAGGGTCATAGTTGTTAATGCTGAGAAAGCAGTTGTTAGTGGGGAGCCTAAACGTGTTATCATGGGCTATAAGCTTATTGAGAGGGTGAGGACACTACATAACCCATATAAGGGAGGTATTCGTAGGCCTAAGGCACCAGATAGACTATTTAAGAGGACTGTGCGTGGAATGCTTCCAATGGATAAGCCCCGTGGACGTAATGCGTATAAGAGGCTACGTGTCTACATAGGTGTACCTCCAGAACTCAGTGGTAAGGAGAACGAATTCATACGTTTCAGGGAAGCTGATGCCTCTAGGCTTAGGAACAAGTATATAACACTATATGAGGTCTCTAAACACCTTGGGTGGAGGGGTGCATATAGGTGAGTAAGACCAAAGTTGAGCCTAGAAAGATCGTTATAGCGACTGGGAAGAGGAAGACAAGTATAGCTAGAGCAGTTATAAAGCCCGGTGAAGGAAGGATCTGGATTAATGGTGTACCATTAGAGATATGGCCTATAGAGCTTGCCCGGCTAAAGATGTATGAACCACTAGTGCTGGTAGGCGATCTATGGAGGCAGGTTGATATAAGGGTTAATGTTAAGGGAGGAGGTTTTATGAGTCAGGCAGATGCTGTACGTATGGCTATAGCACGTGGTCTACTAAAGTATGCAGGTGATAACCCAGAGCTTAGAAGAATATTCAATGACTATGACCGTTACATGCTCTCAGGAGATCCACGTAGAACAGAGCCTGAAAAGTATATGAGGTATAGTGCACGTAGAAGATGGCAGAAGAGCTATAGGTGATGCACGAGAATGATCATACCTGTCCGATGCTTTACATGTGGTAGGCCTATAGCCCATTTATGGGATGAGTTTAAACGCCGTGTAGAAGCTGGTGAGGATCCGGGTAAGGTATTGGATGATCTAGGTGTTAAAAGGTATTGTTGTAGACGTATGTTTCTCTCCCATGTAGACCTAGCTTATGAGATCCTTAATTTCCCCAAGATAAGCTAGTCTCTATGGGTGATAACCATGTCCGAGGAAGCTAAACAGCCCCCTAAGGGGGAGGGTAAGGAGGTTAAGCATAAGGATATAGAGTTACTTATCCCACTAGAACAATATCTCGCAGCAGGTATGCATATAGGTACACATATATGTACAAAGTTCATGGAGAAATTCGTCTATCGTGTAAGGAATGATGGGCTATACATACTCGATATAAGGAAGATTGATGAACGCATAAGAGTTGCAGCTAAATTCCTAGCACGATACGAGCCATCAAAGATAGCTGTTGTATCAGTCCGACAATATGGGCAGAAACCCGCCCAGAAATTCTGTAAATACGTTGGATGCCGTGCGTTCACGGGTAGGTTTCTACCAGGTACATTCACTAACCCATCACTCAAGGTATACTTTGAACCTGATGTCGTACTAATAACTGATCCCAGAGCTGATTCACAAGCACTAAGGGAGGCTGCGGAGATAGGGATCCCAGTAGTTGCACTAACTGATACAGATAACCGTACAGAATTCATAGACCTAATCATACCAGCTAACAACAAGGGTAGGAAAAGCCTAGCACTCATATACTGGCTACTAGCACGCCAAATACTACGTGAATGTGGGCTCATACCTCCAGACGCTGATCTGCCGGAGCCTCCCAGTGAGTTTGAGACAAGGATTCAGAGGTGATTACTACGGAGATATATCCAGAGACACGTAGTCCAGCAGTTGCAGGCTACTTCTACCCTCTAGATCCAGATGAGCTTAGACGGGCTATTGAGGCCTCTTTTCAGCACCCCATAGGACCAGGTAAACTACCAACCATATCACCTACTAGAGCTAGGGGAAGCACGGGTTTTGTAGTACCTCATGCAGGCTATATCTATAGTGGGCCAGTAGCTGCACACTCCTACTACAAGCTTGCAGAGGAAGGTATGCCGGAGACATTTATTATCATAGGGCCCAACCATACAGGCTATGGTGCACTAGTATCCGTCTATCCATCAGGTAAATGGTCTACTCCTCTTGGGGAGATCGAGGTTGATGCTGAACTAGCCCGTAGTATCGTCAATAATAGTGAGTACGCTGAACTAGATGTCTATGCACATACTGAGGAGCATTCTATAGAAGTGCAACTACCATTTCTACAGTACCTATTCGGTAATAAGTTCAAGATAGTCCCCATTGTCCTAGCTCTACAGACACCGGAGGTTGCAGAGGATCTTGCTAAAGCAATATATGATGCTATAGCACATAATGGTCGTGACATAGTTATCCTTGCAAGTAGTGACTTTACACACTATGAACCATATGAATCAGCTAGATCAAAGGATCTAAAGGCTATTGAGAAAATACTAGAACTAGATACCCATGGATTCTACAATATCATCAAGGAACTCAATGTATCAGTATGTGGTCCCGGAGGAATAATGGTGTTAATGGAATATACTAGGAAAGTCTATGGTGGAAATGCTGGTGCCGAACTATTAAAGTATGCTACAAGTGGTGATACTTCAGGAGATAAATCTGCTGTTGTAGGTTATGCTTCGATTAGGTTCTATGGTAAATGATATTTTATAGAAGAGCATCCTTGGTGATAGAGTATACTTGAAAAGGACATAGGTAAAATACCAGTACCAGTACTTACTACTCCACTAGATGTAAATAATCCCGTATATACTGTGCTAAAGTCTACAAAGATCACTCTAGAGATCGATATTATTGATAATGGTGTTCAAGTAAATATACATGGACAGGCTAATGGATATATAAGAATCTTGGAAAATTATCTTAGAAACTTCTTTAACAAGATAGCCTCTGAGGCTCTAGGGCATGGGATAGATGTTAATGTGTATGGTGATATAGGATATGGGCTTGGAGCATATGTAGCCCTCACTCTGGAGGCACTGAGGCTATTTGGTGTTGATGAGAAGGAATTACTCGATATATCAAGAACTATTGATAGAGATGCTGGTTTGGATAATGTTGTCGTTAATGCATTAAAGACGACATACACTATGTCTAAACCATTGGTATATAGAGATAATGAGGAGCCAATAGCTCTAGAGAATAATCTGGAAATAGAGTTTATTGGTAGAGAAACTATTGATTATAGTAGAGAACTTACACTAGCAAATCAACAAGCTATTCATTCATCAATAGTCCACTTAGGCGGGTACATGGTTCTTTCAATTGCTAGATGCATACTTACAAGGGGTTCTAATGAATGTCTTGGGTTACTGGAAGAGGCTGAAAGGATCGTTAATGGCATGTACTATATACTCTATGGTTTAAATCCTCCAAATAAAGGACACTACATACCAGATCTAGGGAATTACGTTACAATAATCAATATACCATGAATACACATTCCTAGCTAGATACTTCACCCTTATATAGCCTATATAATATATAGTTGATATGGTATCTCATGGGTACTAGATGGTGGTAATCTAGTGTCTAATCAGACGGTTAATAGAAAGTATGAACATATAGACATTGTTGTTAAAGAGGATATAGTATATCCCAATATGTGTACAGAAATATACAGTAGTATAAGACTCATACATAATGCCTTCCCGGGAATCAGTTATAACGATATAGATTTATCTATAGAGTTTCTAGGCTATCATCTAGAAGCACCCCTAATGATAACTGGTATGACTGGCGGCCATGCAAGTGTGATCAAGATCAATGAGGCTCTTGCAAGAATTGCTGAGAAATACAGGATAGCCATTGGAGTAGGTAGTCAGAGAGCAATGATTGAAACAGAAAAAGCTAGCATTATAGAGTCATATACTATTGTAAGGAAGACTGCAAGGAATGTACCAGTCATAGGTAACATAGGGATTAATACTCTTAAGAAGATCGATTTGAAACATATTGTTAATGCAGTAGATAAACTAGGTGCAGATGCATTAGCAATACACTTGAATCCGGCACAAGAGCTTATACAGCCTGAGGGAGATACGGGTTTTACAAACGATCTCATTGATAGAGTTGCTGAACTAATGGATCTAATTAGTATCCCAATAATAGTTAAGGAGGTAGGTAATGGATTATCAATGGAGGTTGTTAAGAAATTCCATGGGATAGGGATAGAGATCTTTGATGTAGCTGGTTCCTGTGGTACTAGTTGGGTAGCTGTAGAAGTCTATAGGGCAGAGAAATCAGGGTATAATGATAAAGCGTTACTTGGTAAAAAACTTGGTGGATGGGGTATACCGACACCATTATCTGTTATAGAGACTAGGTGGGCTGCCCCATCATCATGGATCATAGCTAGTGGTGGTGTATGGGACGGATATAGGGCAGCTCTAAACATTGCATTGGGTGCTAATATGGCTGGTTTTGCACTACCAATACTAAGAGCTATAGTAGATGGGGGTTTTGAGACCGGCTCAAAATATATTGAGAGATATATTGATGAACTTAGAGCCGTAATGTTCTTAACCGGATCAAGTAATGTTAGGGAGCTCCGTAATAAACCATTGTATGTCTCAAGTAATTTACTATCTCTTATTAGATCCAGAGGTATTGATTGGGATAAATATGTATTAGTTAAGGGTGGGTGACGTATTAGTTGGAGAGCTATGAGTTTCCAGAAGTATATGTTGAAGGTATAGAGTCTGGCTATTACATAGTATTGGATAATGGAGAGTATAGATTCTCTAAAAAACCATCTGGAAGATTCTTTGGACACATTGTCTATGAGGATATAGTTGATAAAGCACTTGATCTCATTAACGCCGTTTTTAGAAGGGCAGTCATAGTTATTCCAAGATTTAGGGGAAAGGGGGATCTTGATGCATTACTTATTGAGAAAAACACCAAAGCCTGCCTTATCGAAGTTAAGAGTATACAGCCATACATACTTGTAAGGGAGGGTGACGAGATCGATTTGAATGACAAGATAGCATATATGGTGACTGGTAAGGGTGAGGTAAGAGTCTATAAGTCTCCGTGTAAGGGATTAGTAGTACTAGTAGTAAATTTCCCGTGGGAAAAACCTGAGAGGTACCTGCTCGTGGTTGTGAGTAAAGATGGTGTTAGAAGAATTAAGATTAAAAGAGATTAAAGAACTAGCCTATAAGTACGCTTTACAGAATGCCGTGAAACACGAGGGTAAAGCTAGACTAGGACCAGTCGTATCAAGGATTATTGCTGAAAAACCAGAGATTAGGAGTGTAATTAAACAGTTAATACCTGCGATCAAGGAGGTTGTTGAGGAAGTCAATAAGCTCAGTCTTGAGGAGCAGGAAAGAATCCTTAGAGAGGATTACCCGGAACTACTTGAGGCAAAGCCTAGGGAGGAAAGGAAAGAACTACCTCCATTACCAAATGCTGTTATGGGTAAGGTCATAACACGTTTTGCCCCAAACCCAGACTTCACAATACATCTAGGAAACGCTAGATCAGCCTATCTAAGCTATATCTATGCAGAAATGTACAAGGGTGAAATGATCCTTAGGTTTGAGGATACTGATCCAAGGACTAAAGCTCCATTCCCAGACTCCTATGAGAAGGTTAAAGAGGATCTACGTTGGCTAGGGATCAAGTGGAGTAGGGAGTATATACAGAGCCTAAGACTACCGATCTACTATGATATAGCACGGAAACTCATTGAGGCTGGAGGAGCATATGTTGACAAATGCGATCCGGAAACATTCCGTAAACTACGTGACCGGGGAAAAGCTTGCCCACATAGAGACCTTGATCCAAGTACTCATTTAGAGGAATTCGATAAGATGGTTGGGGGATACTATGGTGAAGGTGAAGCCGTACTAAGGGTAAAGACTGATCTTAGCCATCCCGACCCATCTATTAGAGACTGGGTTGCACTCCGGATAATAGACACGAGTAAAACACCGCATCCAGTTGTTGGAGATAAGTATGTTGTGTGGCCAACCTATAACTTTGCAGCAGCAGCAGATGATCACTTGATGGGCGTAACACATATATTTCGTGGCAAGGAGCATGCTACAAATACTATTAAGCAGAAATTCCTCTATAACCACCTAGGATGGAAATATCCGGAGACAATACATTTTGGAAGGCTCAGTCTTGAAGGTGTAATGCTTAGTAAGAGTAAGATGAGGAAGAAAATAGCTGAAGGCTATGAAGTCTATGATGATCTGCGTTTCGGTACACTATCAGCACTTAGGCGTCGTGGTATAGTGCCGGAGACAATACATGAGATCATTAAGCGTGTGGGGCTGAACCCTGTTGATGCACGGATAAGTTATGCTAATCTAGCAGCTATTAACCGTAAGATAATTGATCCAAGAGCACCAAGGTATATGATGGTGGTAGATCCTGTTGAACTAGTGATCAATGGTGCTCCAGAGGAGCATAGAGTAGGTGTTATAAGACATCCAACGACCAGGGTTAGGGAGGAATATGTGCTCCATGGACCAGAGATCCATGTATACATATCACGTAGGGATCTAGAGTTGCTAATTAATAAGAGAATGATAAGACTAATGGATATAGCTAATATAGAGTATAAGACCATAAACTATAGGAATGGATCACTAGTTATTGAGACAAACTATATAGACAATAGCCTAGAGACGGCACGTAGTAAGGGATTACCGATAATACAGTGGGTACCAAAGGATAGTTATACAGTAATAGAGATCCTAAAGCCTGAGGGAGAGATAATAACCAGAGAATATGGTTATGTAGAAAAAGCTGTTGAAAACATAGACCATGGGGCAATAATACAGTTCTATCGCTACGGGTTTGTTAGAATAGAGAGGACAGCTAAGGGATTACAAGCAATATATGCACATTCCTAAATATAGGTTTTATGCTATCGAATATAGTATTTAAATAACAAAATCTGTATATACCTAGACAATGCTATTACACCCTAACCTGGGAGAATAGATAATTTTATAAGCTATGCAGTATATCCTCTAGAATAATGGATTCGACGACCAGAGTCTATGAAGGGGTGAGGATGAGAAGATGAGTAAGCCATTCTATGTAAAATTTGAGGTACCAGAAGAGCTTGCCGAGAAAGCATATGAGGCACTAAAGAAGGCTAGGGAGACTGGAGGCAAGATCAAGAAGGGAACTAATGAGACAACTAAAGCTGTAGAACGTGGACAGGCAAAGCTTGTATTGATCGCCGAGGATGTTGATCCACCTGAGATTGTTGCACACCTACCACTCCTATGTGATGAGAAGAAAATACCCTATGTCTACGTACCCAGTAAGAAGCGTCTTGGTGAAGCAGCTGGTATTGAGGTTGCTGCAGCTAGTGCAGCTATACTCGATCCTGGTAATGCTAAGGAGCTTGTAGAGGAAATAATTAGGGCTGTACAAGAGCTTAGAGCTAAAGCAGGTAAGTAAGGATTTCTTTAAAATGTATAATGTATAATCTTTTTTCATTAAGAACTATAGTCCATAGAAAATATATGGCGGCCACACTACATAGTCTCTAATACTTCTTAAAAGATCCTTATTACTAGGAGAAAACTGCTTTGTTAGAAATACTGTAATTGTGCATTCTTGTCCGATATAAGTTTAGAAAATCATCTCCTACTTAGCCTACGTGCCTCACGCTCTGTCTCACGCAGTATAAGTATATCTCCAATCCTAACTGGACCCTTAACATTTCTCGTTATGATACGTCCACGGTCACGACCCTCAAGTACACGTACACGTACCTGTGTAATCTCACCAGTCACACCAGTTCTACCGATAATCTGTATAACCTCAGCTGGAAAACCTATTTCCTCAACAACATTTATAGGTGGTTGTTCTGCAATGATCTTTTTCTCTCCCTCACTCAACACATATACACCCACGCAATCCCTGCTGCATCTATAGAGACACTACATACTTGTTATAAAGGTTACGATAAAGCTTAAATAAGGACTTTAAGAGGTATTGATAAACTGCAAGTGAGTAGATGAGAGGTAGAGAAAGGAGATGCCTAGGATCGTTTATTGTAGCTTCTGTGGAACACAAGTAGAACCTGGTACTGGCATCATGTACGTTAAAAATGATGGCTCGATCCTATGGTTCTGCAGTAGTAAATGTTATAAGAGCTACTTAAAGCTAGGACGTGATCCAAGGAAGTTTAAATGGACTGTCAAGGGAAGGCAGAAACAAAAATAGATCTACTCCCAGTCTAATCCCACTATATGAAATAATGTTTAAAGCCTCTTCTCCACATCAATCTAGACACAGGTGTATATACCATGGGTGTTGAGAGAACACTTGTAATGATCAAGCCTGATGGTGTTGAGAGAGGGCTAGTAGGAGAGATCATTAGTAGGTTCGAGAGGAAAGGACTAAAGATCAGGGCACTCAAGATGTTTAGATTCACAAGAGAACAAGCCGAGGAATTTTATAAAGTCCATAAGGGTAAGAGTTTCTTCAATGACCTAATAGAGTATATTACATCGGGTCCAGTAGTAGCCATGGTTTTAGAAGGCGATAGTGCTATTAAGGTTGTAAGGCTAATGATAGGACCTACTGATGGACGTGAAGCACCACCCGGCACCATAAGAGGTGATTATGCATTATCTAAGTCCAGAAATATAGTACATGCAAGTGATAGTCCAGAGAATGCAGAGTTTGAGATAAGTGTTGTTTTCAGAGAAGAAGAGGTTATAGGCTAGAATACAAATCCATACAATGGATCCCTTTTCTTCTTAATACTAATGATCTCCTTAAGAACCATCAACTCATCATTACTAAGTTCACCCTTATACTTCGTAAGCCACAGCTTAACATGATCCCTGGGTATATCCGTATACAGTATATCACCTTCATCAATATGCCTACCCACAAGCACGCGTCCCTTAATAGAGATTGCTACAGCTTGACCTACATGGGCCTCCTTCAAAACATTATCACGATCACGGATCTGCATGATCTCCCCAATCCTCATACCATCGTCCCTCATAAGTGGATAACCAGGTCTTATACGTCCCCCAAGAACCTCTACACCAACAATAGCTGGTTCACTCCTCCTAAACACATAGCCAGGTATAATCCTTATCTTACCCGGCCTAACAAGGGACTCTAGCTCCCGTAGCTTCTCCATCTCCTTAAGCTTCCTAACCCACTCAATATAATCCTCCACTAATCTATAGATAACATTATTCTCAAACAACTTCACACCCTCCTTAGCAGCAAGCTCCCGAGCCTCCGGCAAGACCTTAACATTAAACACTAGTATAACACCATACTCTGGACGGGATTTCTTGACAATGGAAGCTTCCAATACATCATTCTTAGATACATGTCCAACATCAGCTAGGCGAACAGGGATGTTCTCTCTACGAAGAGCAGCTACAAGAGCCTCCAATGTACCGAGAGTATCAGCTTTAACAACTACACCAACACTATCAGTCCGGATACGTATAGCCTCAATCTCCTCACGAATCCTAGCCACATACTCATCAACTAGATCCTCACGAGGCACTACAAAAACTGGAGAACCAGCAAGTGCATCCTCAAGACCCGGAGCAGAGATCTTGACGCCAGTAGCGGCTACAGCCTCCTCAATCACCCTAAACTTACCCTCATGAGCCCTCATATCCTGGAGTGGGCGGGGCATGAGGAGTGCACGTACCTTGGTGAGGATGGGCTTAGTCTTTCCTCCCACAACAATGATGTCTCCACGCCGAATAACACCATCGTATATAATTACGTCAATCGTTGTACCTAGGCCCAGCTCCTCCTTCACCTCTAGAATAACACCCTTACCCGGCTCATCACTTGTGACAAGCTTTTTCTTCATAAACTGCTGTACAAGACCTGTTAGGAGAGCTAGTAGTTCTGGTAATCCCTCTCCAGTCTTAGCAGATACTGGTACGATCGCTACTGTCCGGCGGAAATCCCTTACACGATCAAATCTCTCCCCCATAAAGCCGTGATTGTATAATTGCTCAACAATCCTATAGATCAGCTGGTCAAGCCTTGCCTGTACACTTGGGCTCTGAAGCCTTATTGTCTCAAGGAATGGTTTGTCTGGCTGAGGCTTCCAGCCAGGTATACGATCGATCTTGTTAGCAGCTATTATAAATGGTACACGTCTCTCCCTAAGTATCTCTATACTCTCGATCGTCTGTGGCTGGAAACCCTCCATAACATCAACTACAAGTATAGCTATATCAGCTACACTACCTCCTCTCCTACGCAGGTTACTGAATAACTCATGCCCAGGGGTATCTATGAATAGTAGCCCGGGTATCTCAATCCTTAGTTTCGGGAAATACTTCTTCAATGGCTCAGCAACCTTCCTCAGAACACTAGCTGGCACAATACTTGCACCAACATGCTGTGTTATCTCACCAGGCTCCTTCTTAGCTACAGCAGTACCACGTATCTTATCCAGTAAAGTGGTCTTACCATGATCAACATGCCCTAATACAACAACTATTGGTTGCCTCATCCATCTCCTAGCACCACTACACATTACAGTCTATCCCCCATGTACTCATTCACCATCTATAATAGACATACAACACTATATATCCTATACATAATCAAGTCCTACATGGAGAACAAATACTATATATACCCGGTAAGGCTGGAAAACTAAGGAAGTAAACATAGAGCTGGTGCCGAAAGGGAAGGCACCGGGGTGCAGTTGGAATGGCTGATTTCAAGATAGTAATATCTGATCCCGAAGCACCTAAGAAGGGAGAGATTGTAAAGGTTAAAGTCGTAGGATCAGATCTGCCCTACGACAACGAGGTTAAGGAGGGCTATAAACTACCAGTTGTCAAGATGAATAAGGCGTTACTTGACAAACTAGATGCTAAATATGGGGTTGTGACTATTAGGATCTATAAGCCAGAGTCTAATGAGAAAGTCAATATAAGATGTACTGTTGAAGTAGATGATAATATCCCGGAGAACGAGGTTCACATAAGTGCTGGACTCCTCATGGACAAGGCTGGTGTCACGGAGGCTGAGGGAGAGGTTTTCCGGGCAAGAGCTTGGCAGATAAGAATCAGTGATGAACGTACCAAGAGGCTCATAGGACTAAAGATCGGCGATATATTCGATGGATCACTTATAGGGCTTAAGAATGTGAAGCTAAAGATAACTGGTGGTAGTGACTATAGTGGATTCCCAATGAGGCCAGATATAATGGGTGGTGTTAAGAAGAGAGTATTGCTGTCAGGTCCACCAGGCTTTCATCCGAGAGAGAAGGGTGAGAGACGCCGTAAAATGGTTAGGGGTAACACCATTACTGAGGATATTGTACAGATAAATACAGTGATCGTATACTAGCCCTTAAATCCTCCTAAGGTATGGCTAATTTTATTTTCCATATAATACATCATAAACTGTATGGGATAGGTAATTGGAGGTGTCTAGTAGAGTTTGCCATGGATGCTTAGACAGCCTGAGGTAAATATTGGTGTCGTAGGACATGTGGATCATGGTAAGACGACACTTGTGCAAGCAATAACGGGTGTATGGACTGCAAGACATAGTGAGGAGCTTAAGCGGGGCATGACTATTAAGCTTGGATACGCAGATGGTAATATAGCTTATTGTGAAAACCTCGAGCCCCCAGAAGCATATACTACCGAGTCCACATGCCCGGATGGTAGTGAATCAAGACTGCTACGTAGGGTTAGCTTCGTAGATGCACCGGGACACGAGGCACTTATGGCTACAATGCTTTCAGGAGCAGCGTTAATGGATGGAGCCATACTTGTTATAGCAGCTAATGAACCATGTCCACAGCCCCAGACACGTGAGCACTTTGTAGCTCTAGATATTATTGGTGTGCGTAACCTCATTGTTGTACAGAATAAGGTGGATGTGGTATCTAGGGAGCGGGCAATGGAGAACTATAAGCAGATAAAGAAGTTCCTTGAGGGTACATGGGCTGAGGATGCACCAATTATACCGGTTAGTGCTCTTCACAAGGCAAATATTGATGTACTATTACAGGCAATTGAGGAGATCATACCGACGCCGGAGAGGGATCCATCTAAACCACCACTAATGTATGTAGTACGTAGTTTTGATGTGAATAAACCAGGTACACCACCTGAGAAGCTCAGGGGAGGAGTGATCGGGGGTTCATTGATCCAGGGTGTACTGAGGGTTGGAGATGAGATTGAGATTAGACCGGGTATAAGGATACCAGTTGGACCAGGAAGATACCGTTATGAACCAGTTGTTACAGAGGTTGTTAGCCTTAGATTCGGTGATCTAGAGGTTGATGAGGCTAAGCCAGGCGGATTACTAGCTATTGGCACTAAGCTTGACCCAAGTCTTACTAAGGCTGATGCACTTGTAGGCAATGTTGTTGGTAAACCGGGTCACTTACCACCAGTTGCTACCAGGCTTAGGATCCATTATAGGCTTATGGAACGTGCTGTTGGTACCCGGGAGCTTGTCAAGATACCTCCTATAAGGGTTAGGGAGCCGATAGTTGTTACCGTGGGTACGGCTATAAGGCTTGGCTTTGCCACAAAGGTCTCTGGAGATATGATCGATATTATGTTGAGGGATCCCGTTGCTACATGGGAGGGTTCACGAGTAGCTATTAGTAGACAAGTACTTGGTAGATGGAGACTTACTGGGTGGGGTATTATTGAGGAAATAGGTTGAGTGTCGAGGGATTTTGCCCCGCAGGATAAAGGTTCTCCTAGACACCAATATTCTTATGCTCATAGGTAGGGGAATAGATGTTTTTACACAGATAGAGGAGCTCCTAGACACTAAACCTGAATACTATGTTATAAAACCCGTTATATGGGAGCTTAAGAAAATAGCTGTCCATGGAGGGGTTAAGGAGAGGAAGGCTGCAAAGCTTGCTCTAGAACTGGTTAGGAGGAAATGCAGGATCATAGAAACTAGTTTGCCTCCTGGTAAAACAGTTGATGATCTATTGCTGGAGACTGCTTTAGAGAAAGGATTTATCGTTGCTACAAGCGATCGTGGTTTAAGGAGGAGGCTTAGGAAAGCAGGTATTCCAGAGATCTATTTTAGGGAGGAGAAACAGTTATTAGAAGCACAAGGTGTTTACTAGGATAGTTATTTTAGCCTTAGACATTATATAGCAAATGTATGTGGTGTACTGGGTATGTACAGGATCTATAGGTTAAGAGATGTTGTAAGAATACCTCCAGAGGAATTCGGTAAGTCTCTAAGGGAAGCCGCACTCAAGGTTCTACGTCAAACCTATGAGGGTAGGGTTACTCGGCAACTAGGGATCATAGTTACAGTACTTGATGTAACACCATCCCCGGAGGGCAAGATAATACCTGGTGATGGAGCAACATATCATGAGGCAGAATTCACCGTATTAGCTTTCAATCCATTTATGCAGGAAGTTGTTGAAGGAGAAGTTGTTACCGTCACTAGCTATGGATTATTCGTTGATCTAGGGGCTACTGACGGCTTCATACACAAGTCACAGATATCTGATGAACCAATAGAATACGATCCAACTAGGCCAGGGCTTAGACTAGCTGATACAGGTAGACTTATTGAGAGAGGTGATAGTGTCCGGGCACGTGTATACAATGTTGCTCTCCTAGCTACGAAGGGGCTTAGGGTAAGCCTCACACTTAGACAACCCTATCTAGGCAAGATCGAGTGGATTAAGAAGTTAAAAGAAGCAGTTGCAAAGACTAAGAAGAAGTAGGTGGTAACGAGCTATGCCCGCCCGGATACGCAGGAAACCATTTAAGGCATGTAGGAAGTGCAAAGCCCTTGTTGAAAGGGAGGCTGAGTCATGCCCTATATGTGGTTCAAGGGATTTCTCTGAGGATTGGGAGGGTGTTGTAATAATAATTGACCCGGGTAAGTCTGAGGTTGCAAAAATCCTTGGGATAACTAAGCCTGGAAGATATGCTTTAAGGGTTAGGTAGTTGGTTCATAGGAGAATACCTGTTCTTAAACTACCATATTGGATGAGGAGTATCCTATCAATACCTCTAGGTAAACTATTTGTTAAACAGGATGGTCTTATCGATAGAAGTGATCTAGGGTTTGATGTTGATGCATGTGTTGGCGATATAGTGTGTAAAGTGTTTAGTCCAGATCTAAGAGTTGTTGATGGAAAAACTAGAAGAACATATGAGACAGGCTATACTGGAGGACATTCTGTACTAGTTAATCCAAAGGGCACAATATCAATTCTATCAAGAACACTGTTAACAGTTCAACGGAGGAGGTTAGAGGTATTTGTCCATGGAGAAGAGGATCTTCTCGTGATCCCCTTAGCCCTCAATAGATCTATAAACAATATAGTCTATGGAC
>Ga0190313_1000613_pt1 | contig 20848 bp, 18 predicted proteins | sample 4870071011_MG_FD_169989 | JGI IMG/M metagenome (GOLD analysis project Ga0190313, IMG submission 169989) | Hydrothermal vent sediment bacterial communities from Southern Trench, Guaymas Basin, Mexico - 4870-07-10-11_MG | ecosystem: Environmental > Aquatic > Marine > Hydrothermal vents > Sediment ...
TTAGGAGAGTGTGGCTTATAATGGGCATAGGATATGATACGAGTCTCATTAGACGTTACTCATCAGACAAGAATATGCCTATGGTCGACCTCGTTCTAAAGACCATCGACGAGCTTCTTGAATCTGGAAAGCTTCGGGAGAGAGCCACCCTCCTCGGAATATGCCCAATCTCCCATGCGGCTATACGGGCGGCGGTGGAGTGCGCCAAGTTCCTAAACTTCCCATTAATGTTCGTTACAACCCTAAATCAAGTCGATATAGATGGGGGGTATACGGGCTTAACCCAGAAAGACTTCGTCGAGACGATTGCTCGCGAGTGTAAAAGGCTCGAATACGATGGCCCGCTAATAATAGCCTTGGATCATGGCGGGCCATGGCTTAAGGATAAGCACGTCATCGAGGGATGGGGCTTCGACGAGGCGATGGAATGGATTAAGAAGTCTATCGAGGAGTGCATTAAAGCGGGATACGACCTCCTACATATAGATACAACAGTAGATATCAGGCTTAAGGAAGGAGAGGTCTTGGAGATCGATACGATAGTCGAGAGAACCGTCGAGCTGATAGAACATGCGGAAAATGTTAGAAGCGAGCTAGGCATCCCGAGGATAAGCTATGAGGTCGGGACGGAGGAGGTTCATGGCGGGATAACCTCGCCACAAATATTCCAGGATTTCATTCTAAAGCTCAAGTCAAAGCTTAAGCAGAAAGGTCTCGAAAGCGTATGGCCCTGCTTCATAGTCGGCAACGTCGGAACATTCCTAGCCGAGGAAAATCGATTTGACCCCGAAAGGGCCGCAGTCCTAGTAGAGATAGCGAAATCCCACAACCTCTACGTGAAAGGCCACTACACGGACTACGTATCAAATCCGGAGGATTATCCAAAAGCTGGGATGGGCGGGGCGAATATAGGCCCCGAGCTCGCCCACTCAGAATACCTAGCCCTCGAAGAGCTGGATAAGCTCGAGAGAGCGCTGGCCGAGAGAAAGCTGATAACCGAGCCATCAAGAATTCTCGAGAATCTTAATAATGCGATCATCAGCAGCGGCCGCTGGAAAAAATGGTTGAGGAGGGAGGAGAAGGGGCTGGACTTCAGCCAATTATCCCCCAGGAGGAGAAGATGGCTCCTAGGAACCGGAGCACGCTACGTCCTATCAACCCCCGAGATCGTAAAACTAAGAGAACAACTATATCGAAATCTGAAAGCACATGGGGTTAAAACCGAGGAACGAATACTTACGAGGCTAAGGGAGACCATCGAAAAATACGTTAACTCATTTAATCTCCGCAACCTCACCTTCATCCTAGAGGAAAGACTTATCGAAAAGGGCTTGGATTAGACCTGCCGCTTTACCCCTAAATCTTTAAAGTCTTTCGAGGAATTCTGGAGTGTGGAATGATTTTTGTGGATAGTAGGGAGGCGGCGAAGTCGAAGGAGATCTACAGGATGCTCGTTAACGTTCTTGGGCAGCAGGTCGGCGTGAAGAAGCTCGATGTAGGAGACTATCTCCTAGACGGAGCCGAGGGGATAGCCCTGGTCGAGAGAAAGACTATAACCGATCTACTAAACTCTATGAAGCCCGATGAGACGGGCCGTGGAAGAATCTGGTCTCAGCTGGATCAGCTATCCGAGATGGACTCGTGCGAGAAAATACTCGTAGTAGAAGGATGGATCGGGATCGTGCGAAAGCTAACGGAATGGAATGAGGCAAGCTTATACAGGCTGCTCGAAAGCATCCAGAAAGCATATGGAATACCGGTAGTCTATACGCCTGACTGGAGGGGAACCGCCCAATATCTGATAGCGAAGTATAGAAGCCTTAAGGAGAGGCGGGAGCCAAGAGACCTAAGGCTTAGAGCAAGCTCAGCCTCCCTAACACCAGAGGAACAAGCCCTCTACGTAATCGAGGGGCTTCCTAGGGTCGGCCCATCCCTCGCAAAAGCGCTCCTCAAAACCTATGGATCAGTTAAAGGGGTTATCGACGCTCTAGCCGAGAAGCCGATCCCCCTAATAAGAGATGAGATCGCGAAAAACCTTGGCCGAAAACCCCCCGAGCCCGTGATAAAGCAGGCCAAAGAACTTATCCTCAAGAGAATCGAACCCGATTAGCCTAAACCCTTGTTAGGTCTATAGCTAGCCGAGCACATCATCTAAACTAGCGATGATGAGGCCACCCCCAGCTACGCCCTCTGAACGATCAAGATGATTGACAGTCCCACCTGCTGAGCGCAAAGCAAAAGAATAAATCCTCTTAACGCATCATCTCTGCCGATACCCCTCGATGACGAATACGGGACAGGCTGACACGCCTCCGCGTGGATGATCGAAAATCAGTCCGCAGAGAGGAGGATCGCCAAATCCTCGTTTAGAAATACTAAACTTACGGGTTTGACGAAGATCATCCAAATCTAAAAACTAGATCTTGACAAGCTCCAGCTTCTCCATATTCTCCCCAACTCTTAGCAGGTCTCAGCTCTCCTCTCGAAGGCTGATCATAACTATAACAGAGATCTAATCTATCCATCTTAAACTTTGCAAAGTCATCTCAGTTGTCTCTTGATCGCATGGAAGGAAGAGAAGAGAGATAAGAGTGCTACTTCTGTAACTTTAACATGCCTAGGAAATAGGGGTTTTAGGTGAAGCCCCGGGCGGGCTTTGAACCCGCGACCTCCGGCTTTTTGTCCCGGGTTGGCGGCTACCAAGCCGGCGCTCTAACCAGCCTGAGCTACCGGGGCTCGTTTCTTCCTTTCTCTTTCCTCGTTAAAAATTTATTCCGATGCTAGCTGTGGGGTTTTGTTAGGTTTAGCCTATCTATTAGGGCGTGGGGCGCGTAGACCGGGGTTTCGACCTCCCACCAGCTTATCCAGTATCTCTTTTCTCCGATTCTTCTGATGTTTTTTAGGAGGCGGATGAAGTTATCGCTGATCCTGATGTTCTTTACGGCGCCGTCTATGCCGCCCTTCCTAATCCGTAGAATGGCGTCTCGCGGTATCGTCGAGAAGTCTCCGGTCTGGTAGTTGTGGTATCTGAGATACCAGTCGTTGGTTATATAGACTCCATCGTCTATATCTGAGATCAGTTTTTCTAGGCTTTCCCCTCCACGTGCCTCGACTATTAGGTTGAATGGTTGGGGGACTATCAGCCCCGCGTTTGCCGTCGATTCCGTATCGAATTTCTTGGCTGTTGTCGAGTTATGGAGATACGTCTTCAATACCCCTTCCTCGATTATCGTGTTTCTTCTGGTCGGTAGTCCTTCGTCGTCGAAGGGCGAGGCTCCATAGGTTCCGGGGATCGTCGGATCATCTATTAGCGTGAAGATTTTTGACGCAACCTCCCTATCTAGCTTATCTGCTAGGAAGGAGAGCCCGGAGTCTATATGGAAGGCTGACGCCGCCTCGCCGACCTCCTCGACGATATTCGCGAAGGTCATGGGTCCTAGGATGACCTCGTATTCTCCTGGCTTAAGCTCAACCGGGTTCCTGGATAACCTTGCATGCTCTCCAGCTATTCTCCCAGCCTCCTCCGGGTTGAAGTCTTCTTCCCTCGCCGCGATCGATACGAAATGGCCTGATCCTCCATTTGACGCCATAGCTCTAATCGAGATCTCTATCGACGAGTCCTCCGCCTCTCCATAAGCCTCTCCGCTGGTTCTAAGCCATGTCTTCCCGGTTGAATAGATTAGGGTTCCGGCGGCTCTCTCGGCCCCCTCGGCCAAGGCGGCGTTAATCGCGGTCTCCACGGCATCGACGAGCCTATCAGGATATCCTCTAATCTTATAGGCTTTCAGGAGCCTCTCATCGTATCTGAAGGGTCCCTTGGGGAGGGGCGCGTAGATGTCTGCCGGGCTGCTCAGCCTTGCTAGCTGGATCGCTTGCTTCACCGCTTCATCCACATGCTTCACGTTTAATCCATTTACGGAGATCTCGGCTCTCCGCTCCTTTATAGCCACGAAGATATCGACGGATCTTTCATCCCGCTCCTCGAATATCGCTATCTCGTTATTCGCGAATTTTATCCTCCGCTCTCGGCCGATATACACCTCGACGACGGCATCGGTCGCCCCGAGCTCAAGAGCTTTGGCGATAACCCTCTCCGTAAGCTTCTCCGGCTCCAAGCCTAGTGGATGGGGTTGGGGTGATGGGAAATAAGTATTGCGCGATAGGTTAATTCCTAGACTGGAGAGGAGCTAGGTTTGAGAAGGATAGCCTTGCCCCAGAATAGTAGCATGCTAAGGGCTGAGGTCGAGAGGATACTAGATGATTCTGGGATAGCGGATGAAGCTTTGAAGACCGTCAGCATTCATGGCGCGATAGCCATAAACCATCTTGGAAAACCAGGCCAGCTGCTAGTAACGTTATCCGAGGAAAGACCTCTGAGAGCTCGTAAGGTGAACGGATCCAAGTTTATCGACCTCCTGATAACCATCGGCATTAAAGAATTCGAGAAGGATTGTCTTAGAGAGGAGCTTGGAGGGGCTGCCGCATCCCAACTCCTACTACCCTATAAGCCGCTTACCGGCGGAGAACTGCTGAAAGATCTCGAGATAAGCTATAAGAGGCATGTTATAAGCGAATCCCTCCAAAACCTCATCCTAGAGCATAGGCTCGCCTCGAGCAGGCTATTGATAAAGCCCGAATACTTCCTCTATGATAAGTTGAGAAAGCTCTCGGCGGTATACCTGCCGATCAGGCCTCAGCTAAAGGCGTGTTTTGAGGAGCATCCCAAGGAGTCTCTGGAGGCGACGCTACCGGGGTTTGAAGCCGCCTTAAAAGAATACGTATCAAAGGGTTATCTCCGCAAAATAGATGGAAGATATTCTCCAAGCGAGGATTACATCCATAGGATACTTTCTAGCTCTCCAGCCTTCATGAAGTTCTCAAGAGAGCTTGAGCACGTTTTCAAGCTTTATCTAAGCTCCGCCCTCTCCTCCCCCCTCGAGTCTCTGAAGGAATTCGGGTTCAATCTCTCGATCCTTAAGCCTCCCAGGCTTCCCGATCCGTTGGAGTTCATCGATGTTGAAACTTCGTTAGGAACACAGTCTCTTAGGGTGGATCTCGGCATCAGGGAGTTCGTTGAAAGGTTTTACGGAGTTAGGAATGGCGGCTTAAGGATCGAGAAGATCGCAGGGGTCTTGAACGCCACCTACCTCGCCGAATTCAGGATAGACGGCTCTGTGAAGAAGATTTTCGTCAAGAAGTATCTAAATTGGACGGACTTTAAATGGTTCGTCGCATGGCTTTGGTCTATCGGCGTTAAGAACTTCTCCGTTTTAGCCTCCATACGGATGAGTAATGAGATATATTTCGTGAACAAGTTGATGGAGCTCGGATTTAACACCGCCGAGATACTTCACGTAAGCTGGCCTAGAAGGCTCCTCTTCCAAAAATATATCGAGGGCGCCGATCTACTCGACATTCTAGCCCGATCAAAGGATGAGGAAGAGTTTAGGCGGAGAGCGTTTACCGTCGGACGCCTCTTGGCGGAAATTCATGAGAAGGGGATATGCTTAGGAGACTGTAATCCATTCAGCTTTCTATTCACTCCAGATGATAGGATATTCCTTGTAGATCTTGAGCAATGCTCCTATGATGATTCGTTTTCATGGGATCTCGCCGAGCTCCTCTACTATACATCGCATTATCTCAAGCCCGAGGAGATTGATATGTTTGCATCCAGTCTTGCCGAGGGATATCTTACCGTCGGGAATGTGGATAATCTTATTCAGGCTCTCGATATAAGATATGCTCGGGTTCTAGCTCCTCTCGCTCTTCCATGGGCTCCGGTTAGGATAAGGGGCTCGGTTATGAGGGTGGTGAGGCGTTAGGTGGAGGCGGCTTCAAGGGAATGCGCCAGCGTGATAGAGTATAGAATCGGCTCCCAGCTCGTGAGGATTCGGGTGAATAGGAAGGTGTATATGCCTTCGGTCGCCACAATCCTCCTAGCGAGAAATCTTAGAGAGGTTAAGGGGCTTGACGTCCTAGATCTTGGAACAGGCTCTGGGATTTTGGCGATACTCGCTTCAAAGCTTGGGGCGAGAAGGGTGGTTGCTACGGATATTTCTCGTAGAGCTATCTCGGCGGCGATCGATAATGCTCGTCTAAATGGAGTCGATAACATAGAGTTTAGATTGGGTTCTCTTTACGAGCCGGTTCGAGGCGAGGTCTTCGACCTCATAATATGTAATCCTCCCATGACACCCTCACCGAAGCCGTTACCAAGATATACTTGGGGAGGTTTTGATGGGAGGAGGGTTCTAGAGCCGGTTGTAAAGGAGGCGCGGTTCTATCTTAGGGATGGTGGGAGGCTGCTAATTCCCGTGATATCGCTTATAGGTATAGGCTGGGCTTATAGGCTTATGCTTTCATCCGGATTAAAGCCTAGAGCGATAGACTATACCGTTCACCCCTTTGGGAAAAGGTTGCTGGAGCTTAAAGACTATCTTGATTCTCTGCCAGCCTCAGAATATGTTTATGATAGGCTTGGGAGACCTTGCTGGAGGATAGTGCTCTTCGAGGCGGCTAGGATCTGAGTATATCCTCTACGGCCTGCCTAAACTTCCTTAATCCGTCTAGAATGTTCTCCTCTGTTACTGAGAAGCTTAGCCTAATGTATCCCTCGCCATAGGATCCCAACGCCGTTCCGTGAAGGAATGCTACCCCATACTTTTCTATCAGCATCTTCACGAATTCCTCGGAGTTCATGGAGAGCTTTCTAAGTAGCTTGCTTACATCGATCATCGCATAGAATGCTCCCTTAGGCTTGACGAACCTTATCTCCTCGATCTTGGAAAGCTCCTCGATTGCGAGGTTTCTACGCTTTTCATACCCCTTCTTCATCTCGTATACCGGCTCCTGCGGCCCCTTTAACGCTGCGAGCGCAGCCCATTGGGAGATCGAGTTTGGGCATGAGGTCATAACGTTGAGTAGCTTGAATACTTGTGGTTGGATTTCTTCTGGGATTAGCGCGTAGCCTATTCGCCATCCCGTCATAGCGTACCTTTTGGAGAATCCATCAGCTATGATTATCTGATCGAGCGATTTCGCAACTTCCAGCGGGGAGTGATGCTGCTCTCCATCATAGAGGAATGGCCTATATACCTCGTCGGATAGGATATAGAATCCGTGATCTATTGCTAGGTCTACGAGCGCCTTCACCTCCTCTCTACTCATTATGGAGCCACATGGGTTATGAGGCGTATTTATCACGACCAGCTTCGTCTTAGGCGTTATCAGCTCGGCGAGCTTATCCGGATCCACTCTAAATTCGTCTTCTATCGTAAGCCTATATGGGATCGGCTTTGCTCCCGCGAAGTATGCCGCCGCCTCATATTCCGGATAGCCTGGATTCGGGTATAGTGCTTCATCGCCCTCATCTAGTATGGAGAGCATGCATGCTAGAACTGCCTGCTTACACCCGCTAGTAACAACCACGTTCTTATTCCAGTCTACCTCGACCCCGTAATCCTTCTTAACGCTCTCGGCTATCGCTTGCCTAAGCTCTGGAATCCCAACCGTCGGCGTATAATGGGTTTCTCCTCGCTTAAGAGCCTCGACGGCCGCCTCCTTGATATGATCCGGCGTATCGAATCCAGCATCACCTATCTCTAGATGCGCGACCTTCCTACCGGCTGCCTCAACCCTCTTAGCGATGTTTAGGACTGCGAAGGCCGCCTCGGCTTCAACATTCTGAATCCTCTTCGGAATCCTGTAGCGCACCATTTAAGATGACTCGGAAAATTATTGCTTAAAAATTTTAAAGGCGAAGCCGGGAAAGCTCCGGCGGTTATCTGGCTTCTATACTCGGGAAGCCTTAATACCTGAGCGCGATAGATCATCGATGGTCTTGAGCGTTCAGGAAGACCTCCAGGGCTATTCTGGGGATGTTAGGAGGATTCTTGAGCAGGCTGGAGTAAGGATAGGCGATGAGATCGAGGTAGATGTAGATGGGAAGGTTTATCGCGGGATCCTGATAGCGCGCTATGAGCTGGCTGAGCCGGGTTATATCGTGATCAAGCTTCCAAACGGCTATAACATCGGGGTAAAGGTCTCCGGTAAAGTCTCGGTAAGGCGTATTGCATCGGCGAGGAAGCCGAGCTTTATCCCGCCGCCTAGACCTCCGGCAAAGCCGAACCTACCGCGAGTATTCATAATGAGCACGGGCGGGACCATCGCAAGCAGAATCGATTACAGGACTGGAGGGGTTAGGGCTGCATTAACGGCGGAAGACCTCCTCTCAATAGTTCCGGAGCTAGCCGATCTGGCGGATCTCGACGCCGGGATACTCTTCTCGCTCTATAGCGAGGATATGACCCCGGATCACTGGAATAGGATGGCGGTCGAGGCGGATAAGCTGATCCGTAAAGGGTTTGACGGCATAGTAATAGCTCATGGAACCGATACCATGGGCTATTCGGCGGCTGCTCTAAGCTTCGCTCTCCAGAAGCCTCCCGTGCCGGTAGTCTTTGTCGGCGCTCAAAGATCCTCGGATAGGCCTTCGAGCGATGCTGCTACGAACCTGATCGCAGCGGTTAGGGTCGCCGGCTACGCTCCCTTCGCGGAGGTATGCGTCTCGATGCACGCCTGGCATTCCGATGACGTTATAGCGATCCATCGAGGAACAAGGGTTAGAAAGCTTCATACGAGCAGTAGAGACGCCTTCAAATCCGTTAACTCTGAGCCGATAGCATACGTCTCCCAAGGCGAGATCAAGATCAACGCCGAGGACCTTAATCCCAGGGGATCCGATGATTATCGCTTCGAGCCGGGCTTCTCTCCAGATGCGGCTCTGGTAAAATTCTATCCTGGGATGCCCCCGGAGGTTCTAGAGTTCTTGGCCGAGAAGGGTTGTAGGGGGATTATTCTCGAGGGGACGGGGCTAGGCCATGTAAGCAATAGGCTCATTCCCACGATCAAGAGCTTAGTCGAGCGGGGAATATTTCTCGGGATGACGTCCCAGTGTATTTACGGCCGCGTGAATATGCGGGTATACGATACCGGCAGATATCTTTTGAAGGCTGGGGTCGTTCCGCTAGATGATATGCTTCCTGAGACTGCTTACGTAAAGCTCTCGTGGAGCCTGGCTAGGGCTAGAGATTTGGAGGATGTCAAAAGGCTTATGCTAACCCCGATCTCTGGAGAGCTTGGGGCTAGGAGTCTTCCATCTAGGCGGGAGGACTGAAGAGTATGGAGATAGATTATGAGAGGGTCGGGCTTAAGGTCGGCTTAGAGATTCATAGGCAGCTGGATACGCGGCATAAGCTTTTCTGCGAATGCCCGACGACGTTTAGGGAAGGCGGTAGGGAGGTGGTCTTCGTTAGATGGCTTAGGGAGGCTCAGAGCGAGCTTGGCGAAGTCGATCCGGCAGCCCTCTTCGAGTCTAGAAAGCGGAGGAAGATAGTCTACCACGCCGATACGCTGAATACATGCCTCGTCGAGATGGATGAGGAGCCTCCACATGAATTGAATAGGGAGGCGGTCGAGGTCGCCCTAATCGCCTCGCTTCTAATGAATGCGGATCCGGTTGATGAGATCCATGTTATGAGGAAGATAGTCATAGATGGATCCAATACGACGGGGTTCCAGCGAACATGCATAATAGCTCTTAACGGCGAGATCGAGGTAGATGGAAAGAAGATCCCAATCCAGACCATAACCCTCGAAGAGGATGCCGCCAGGATAATCGAGCAGAAGCCTCATGAAGTCCATTACGATCTAACGAGGCTCGGAATACCCTTAATAGAGGTCTCGACGGCGCCGGTAATAACCTCGCCCCAAGAAGCCTATAAGGTCGCATATGCCATCGGCAGAATCCTAAGAGCGACTAGAAAGGTCAAGCGCGGGATAGGAACCGTTAGACAGGATCTAAACATCTCGATAAGGGATGGTGCATTAATCGAGATTAAGGGGGTTCAGGAGCTAGAGCTATTGCCGAAGGTCGTCGAGCTCGAAGTAATCAGGCAGCTACACCTCCTCAAGATACGAGACGAGCTGAGGAAGAGGGGGGTATCCGAGGACGATTTAAAGAGGGAGCCGATAAAGGATGTGACGAGGATATTCTCGAAGACGAGGTCGAAGATCATAAAGAGGAAGATCGGCCAGGGAGGGGTCGTCCTAGCCCTAAAGCTGAAAGGCTTCGGAGGATTGGTCGGCCTCGAAGCCGCCCCCGGGATAAGGCTTGGAGCAGAATTCGCTGGCAGGGCTAGAGCATGGTCTGAGGTCGAGGGAATATTCCATACAGATGAGCTTCCGGGCTATGGGATCTCGGAGGAGGAGGTTAAGCAGCTTAAACAGGAGCTTAACGCCGGCGACCTCGATGCGGTAGTCCTAGTAGCAGCGGAGCGTGATCGGGCAGAAGACGCTTTAGAGAGGGTTAGGGAGCGGGCGATAGAAGCCCTATATGGCGTGCCTTCCGAGACTCGGGGGGCAAAGCCTGATGGGACAACGGTCTATCTAAGACCTAGGCCGGGAGCTGCTAGAATGTATCCAGAGACAGATATTCCGCCGCTCCCGATCTCGAGGGAGTATCTTGAGGAGCTTAGAAGAAGGCTTCCACCAACTCTCGATGAGGTTGCGGAGGAGATCTCGAGGAGATATGGGTTGAGCAGGCAGATGGCTGATGAGCTAATAGACTCCGAGAGGGTCGAGCTATTCGAGCAGATAGTCGAGGAGACCGGGGTCCAACCCTCGGTCGTGGCATCCATACTAGTAGAGCACATGAAGAGCCTGAAGCGGGAGGGATTTGAGGTCGAACGAGTAAGAGAAGAAGACCTGCTAGAATTCTTTAGAATGGTCTCGAGAGGAGAGCTGGCGAAAGAAGCGGCGCCCGAGCTAATTAAATGGCTCGCCCAAAACCCGGATAAGCGCATAAATGACGCGATAGAAAGCCTCGGGTTAAAGCCTGTAAGCCTAGCCGAGGTCGAGGAGAAGATCAAGGACCTCCTAGAAAGATATAGCGATCTCGTCAGGGAGAATCCGCGGAAGGCAGTCTCGATCTTCATGGGAGAGCTGATGAAGACCTATAGAGGTAAGATCGATGGAGCAAAACTCTATCAGCTAGTCTCCGAGGCGGTTCATGGCCAAAAATCCGAATCCTCCTAGAATATAGGCTAGAACCTGTGCCCGGCTAGTGCCATAACCCACCTCAGCAATATCCACTTTCACCCAAGCCTAGAAGCCTTAATAACGATCCGGCTTCCCCATATCCTCGGGGCGCACAAATGTCATACAAGTTCAGGCTGAAATCTGGGAATCTGGAGCTGGAGCTTGAAGGCGATAGAGAATTCCTCGAAGCTAGGCTGACCGATCTAAGCTGGCTTGACGATATTCTGGCGAAGCTTGGCGGGGCTGGGAGAGCCGAGCAGCCGGGGGAATCGCTGAAAGCCGAGGAGAAGCCTTCTTTCGTCGAGTTCGCAAGCCAGATAAACCCTGAGGCGAATTGGGAGAAATTCCTAACGATAGCCTACTACCTATATAGATGGGAGGGTAAAGACTATCTAACCTACGAGGATGTTGGAAACTATTATCGTCAAGCACGCTGGCCCATGCCCGGAAACGAGCGAGACGTGATGTCAAAACTGATCCGAGAGGGGTATATGGAGGATGCTGGAAAGATCAACGATCGAAAAGCCTTCAGGATTCTCAGGAAGGGGATAGATCATATCGAGGAGATCCTCAGGCGGGGTGCAGCTAGATGAACTCCGGAAAGATAAGGGTCTCGATAAAGCATGATGAGACCGAGGTCGAGTTCGAGGGAGGATATGAGGAGGTCTGGAAGAGCATAAACAGATATTTCTCAGAGACTTACCCAGCCCTAGAAACGATTAAAGCTCTTACAGGATTAGCAGATGTAGCAGACCTAGCAGAGAAGCTTAAAGGTCTTGTAGAGTTTAGAGAAGGCCGTATCATAATTTTGGGCGAGCTAGAGGCTAAGCGTAAGATACTTCTCTGCCTCGCGGCAGCATATGTTGGAAAAGCCCTTGGCTTATTCGAGAAGGATAAGCTTACCCCAAAAGAGATCGCAGCCTACACCGGGCTGGATGAACGGGTTACGAGAGCGAGGCTAAGCGAGCTTAGGAGAGCTGGTCTCGTAATTAGAAGTGAGGAAGGGTTATATGGCTTTACATCAACCTCACTAAACGAGCTTTTCGGTGAGAAGAGATGAGCGAGGAGGAGCTCAGGGTAACGATAAGATACGGCGATCTAGAAGCAGAGTTTTCAGGCTCGCCCGAATCGGTTTATAGGCAGATAGTCTCATTTATGGAGAAGACTCTCCCAACATTCTCGCTCGCAAAGAAGATAGCTTTCAGCATGGATCTAAACGATCTTCTCGAGAAATTTAGCAACATGTTCGCCTATGATGAGCAGGAGGGACTCTTCTTCAAGCAGAGCTTAAACGAGCTGAAATCGGTCTCCGACGCGATCCTATTCCTGGCGCTTAGGAGGCATCTAGAGTATAAGCTTGGTAGGGTCGAGAACCCGGCAATAAGCTCGGCCGAGCTCGAAGCAAGCCTCTCGGCGAAGAAGAAGACCATATTGAACAATTTGACAAAGCTCGTCCAAGCAGAGCTTCTAAAAAGGCTCGATAGAGGGGATTATGCGATAACCCCTCTCGGAATAAAGTATCTGGCGGATAAATTCGCAGGTCAGGGAGATTAAGCCCTCCGATAGGTATAGCGTCTCGGCGCTCCTTCCCTGATAAGAGTCCTCTCCCGAACTAGGTCTAGAAGGCTATGGGATACGGCGGTTGGATCATAATGATAGCCTCGCTTAGCAAGCTCTTGAACGACCTCGGAGAGAGTTCTAGGCTGATCGAACCAACCTTCCTCGATAAGATTTCTAAGAAGACCTGAGCATGTTGGAAGCGGCTTCCGCTTAGGCTTTTCAGATTTGGCCATAGTAGCCCGCCCCCGCTCAAGCTCGGATCCGAGCTGGGGTAAAGCCGACTTTAAAGCAGCTATAGCGTTTCTTACAGCCTCCTCTACCTGATCTGGTGGAGCCTCCACCCTAATGGTTGCGGGGCCTAATACTATCTCTACCTTGATTTTCTCCTCTTTGCTCATCTTGTATCTTGCTCAACTTGAGCAACATTTATAAGCACAGGCTCCCCCAATAAATCGGGGAAAGCGGGGCCATGCAACAACTTGCCCAACCTCGAATAGAAGGCTTCAAAACCCTCTTTAAATCTTTCCTAGAAGCCGGGAGGAGGAGCCTAAAGCTTGCGAGCGGCAGCCTTCTAGCGGATGCTCAAGAGGAGGATCTTGCTCAAAATGAATGGCCTCTCCAGCTGATTGAGAAGGTTAGGGAGATGGAGGTCTCGACGATAAGAATTCCGGTCGAGGATGCGGTTGAGAGGCAGGTAGTGGCCATAGATACGTCCTCGATAATAGTTGCGGCTGGTAGAAATGGCATCGCGGTCGGGGTTAGGGGAAGCATAGTAGTCCGAAACTATCTCGGGATAGAGGTTCAGCGGATAGGACCATTCATAGCCTATCTAACCCCGGATAATATAGCCGAGATCCTAGGCTCGATCCTAGGCGACCTAACCCCGCTAGAGTTCTGCGATTACCAGCTGGATAGCTCGATCCAGAAGGTTCTCGCAGGATTACTCGAGAAAAGGCTTCAGGAATACGTCGTAGAAAGGTTTCGGGATAGCATCCTCTTGATAGATGGCTCGCTCTCCGCAGGCCCCCTCGATAACCCGCTATGGCTTGTCTCGAGAATACTTGAGAAGGCGAGACCTCGCGGAAACGATGTTCTAGCCTTCTCGAAGACGAGCATCCTCCAGTTTTGGGGGACGATCTTCACGGATGAGAGGCTCGGGGCGAGGCCGCCATACCTGATAGATATGACCTGGCTGATCGAGAGCATAGAGATGAGGGTGAAAGTTCTCGGGAAAACATATCTCGCGAAGCTGAGCCCGGGGCTAAATACCTTCAGGATGGATGCATCGACTAATAGGAGGATCGATGAGGTTCTCGGAAGCCTTCTGAAAAGCGATCCATTAATCTACGGCTATCCAGAACTCCTCATCCTGGCTCACGACTACTGCACTTTCACGAAGAGTGATGTGATCGCGATCCAATCCCTATTCAAGAGGCTTGGAACGGAGTTCTTCAAATTCTCCTCGATACGTGATATCCTCTTTAATCCTCTGGATGGGGGGTGGAGAAGGTGAAGATCCTAGCGAAGAATAATGATACGATAGAGCTTCTGGCCTCGCCGGATGAGCCGCCGCTAATGAGGGGAGACTACCTCCTGATAGCCGATGGTGATAAGAAGCTTCTAGCCCAGATAATCGATATAGAGTATGCTGACGTCCCCGGAATCCTAGAGGATACGCTGAGAGAGCTCGCCTCGGAATCCATCTCGGTAAAGAACTTCGATCCCTATAATATCGGCTCTATCCTAGTCGGGGTGAAGGATTCGAGGAGGATCATAGCGAAGTTTAGGGGCGTGATCGCTAATGGAGTCCTCCGAAACGATGTAATCTGGCTTCCATCAAGATTCAACTCTAGGATCGAGAGAGCTTCTCCAGAGCTGATCTCGGAGCTTTCCCGCTCTGCTGGCAGAAGGCAGTTGATAATAGGCGAATGCATGAAGGGCGTTATGACGATCAACGCGGAGGATCTCGATGGAAGGCTGACCATAATAACGGGAAAGAAGGAGACCGGGAAATCGCATCTCACGAAGCTCCTGATAACCTCGCTAGCAGAATACGGCGCCAAGATAATAGTCCTAGACATTAACGGAGAATACCTCGGACTTTCCCAAACGGTGAACGGGGAGGCGAGTAGGATCGCCGATAAGCATCTAGTATTAACCCCGGGCGAGAACTTTAAAGCATCTCTTGAGGATGCTGGCCTAAAAACGATGATCGATATACTCCAATACATCCTAGGAACCCCGGCGACCAGCATAAGGGAGTTCGTGAGGATCTGGAATATGGTTGAGAAGTATGAAGGGCAGGTAACCCTGCGAGGGATAATGGACGCCATAGCTAGAGCGCAGATGCATGAATCCGTTAGAGAAGCTTTAATGAGCAGGCTTCTAAGCCTAGCAGAATCCGAGTTCTTTAGCGACGAAGATCCCACGAAGCTCGAAGACATCCTAAACTCGAAGAAGAGTGGCGGAATCTTCGTAGTAGATCTCTCCAAGTGCATACCTCAAACCCGCAAGATAATCGTCGAATACCTCCTCAGCAGATTATCAAGCCTCCTGAGAAGCGGGGCTATAGACCCGCTCTTCCTAGTGGCAGAAGAGGCCCACCTCTACCTAAGAGAAACCTATTGGGATGACCTCATAACTAGGATGAGGCATATAGGGCTCTTCCCAATCTTCGTAACGAATCAGCCTGACAGCATACCGGAGACCGTCTATAGGCAGGCGGATAACATATTCCTATTCAACTTCACAAACGAATCCGATCTAAACTACATCTCGAAGGCATCTAGGATAGACGCCGACACGGTAAAGAAGATCGCGAAGATGCTTCCCCCGAGATACTGCCTTGTAATCGGCAAGGTTGTAAATGATCTACCGATAGTCGTCAAGGTTAGAGACCTAGAGCTTAAGACCATGGGGGAGACGAAGCTGCTCTTCAAGGCGGATGCATCCTGCAATCGTGGCCAAAACCCGAGTATGTGAAGAGTATTTCCTCGATAATCTTAAGAGAATTCCCCTGAATAGAGTCTTCCAAAAGATTAAAAGAATGCTGGCTAGGCTGATAGCTTGCACATGCCTATGTTCGATGGAGGGCTTGGAGACCCATTTCTGGATGAGGAGGCTAGAGAGGAGATAAAGCTTAGACTAGAGCAGTCTCTAAATCAGCTAAACGCCCAGATAATGAAGCTTAAATCAAAATATCAAGAGATGATGAGCAGGAGCAAGGAGTATTTCGAGCAGGTCGTCGAGGCGATGATGTCGGGCGATGAGGATAGAGCGTCCATCTACGCCGAGGAGATCGCCGAGATAAGAAAGCTCGCGAACATGATAATGAAAACCCAGCTCCTATTAGAGCAGGTCAAGCTCAGGCTCGAGACGATTATAGAGGTAAGCGAGCTAATAGGCTTAGTAGTCCCACTCCTATCCCTAATAGCAGAGGTTGAAGACGAGGTCTCAGGAGTAGCTCCCGAAGCCGCCAGCAACCTCCACGAGCTCGCATCATACATCCAGAACTTCGCGGAGACGACGAGCATGATAAATCCGGCCCAGCCTCTACAGGAGGAGTTAAGCGAGGATGTTAAGAAGGTGTTAGAGGAGGCTCGGAAGGCTGCAGCAGAAAAGATCAAGGAATCGTTCCCGGATGTTCCAAAGCTCTCGGAGGAGGAGAAGCTGGTCTTCTCCTATATCTCGAAGTCTGGATCCGAGATAGACTTGAGAAAATGTGCAAAAGAGCTTGGTATAGACGCGAGGCAGGTTAAGCAGATTCTGGAGAAATTGGAGGAGAAGGGATTGATCGAGCTCGTCGGCTAATATGCTCCAAACTTCTCATTCCATTCAAGCATTTTACGCACGCTTTCAAGATCGACGCTCGGTTTCCTACGCCTAATCACATCCAAGAAATCCTCCATTCTAACCTTTCTAGGAGCATCGCCTCCCTTCTCGAAAAACTCGCTCACGATCTTCGTCTGAACCTCCATGCATATGGCATGTATATCGGCAGCGGAGTATCCATCAGTTATCCTAGCCAATTCCGCAAGCTCAACATCCTCCTCAAGGCTCAATTTGCTGGTATAATACTCGAAGAGCTTCAGCCTCGCATCATAATTTGGAAGATCTATGAAGATCCGCTTCTGAAACCTCCTTATGAAGGGCTCGTCGAGGAGCCAGGGCTTATTCGTTGCAGCTAGAACGTAGATCATGCTAAACCTACCCTTATCCAATAATCCATCCATCTCCTTTATCAGCTGATTCCTGGCTCTGGCCTCCCCGCCAACCTCATTCACCCTGACGGCTGTAAGCGAATCCACCTCATCGATGAATATTATCACGGGCTTACCCGACGCCTCATACTCCCTCGCAGTCTTGAAGATCATCGAGATATTCTTCTCCGATTCCCCAAGCCACTTCGACATAATCAGCGAGGCATCGATATGCATAAAGACAGCATCTATCTCATTCGCGACAGCAGCCGCCAGCATGGTTTTACCGCATCCAGGCGGCCCGAATAATAGGATTCCGCGAGGCCATCCCAGGGGGAAGAGATCAGGCCTCTTCATCGGATAGATTATGCTCTCCATAATCGCCTTCTTAGCCTTCTCCAACCCTATCACGTCATCCCATTTAACCGGCGGCGGATCTTGGATTATAAACTCCTGAGCAACGCTCGGCGGGCTTCTAGTAGATTCCCCTTCATATACGCATTCGTTTAGAGCCTCCATCCGCCTTCTATACTGCTGCTTCTTTTCTTCATAGATCCTCTTCATCATCGGATCATCCGTTAGCTCGATGAGCTTTTCGAGGAGCGCTATCGCTTCTTGATACTGCTTTGCCGCCTCACGCTTCATGCCTATCCTATCATATCTTACTGCAGCCCTAGCACGTTCGGCAGCCAGCCTTTCAAGCTCTCTCATAACCTTGTCGGAGAATTCTTGATGAAATCTTTCTAAAATCTATGCTCGAGTTCCGCCGGCGATAGCATACATATCAATCTCGTGGGAATTACGCGGATAATGTCCTATGGCTAAGGATCCTCCTTGGCCGTGTAGAATACTGTGCAGGTTAGGGTTTTCGCGACCCCATGCATCCCCCTAATCTTATCGATAACAAGCTCTCCTATCTCCTTCATGGATGATCCTCTAACCTTTAGGAGGATATCCCATTCGCCCGAGATCAGGTGAGCCTCCTCGACGTTCTCCAGCATCGCCATCTCATGAGCTAAAGCCTTCTGGGAGATCTCGGATCCGGGCATGAAGGATACGAGGACGAATGCTAGGACGCCCTTCCCAAGCTTCGCCTTATCGACCTTTATAGTAAATCTCTTGATGACGCCCATCCGCTTAAGCTTGTTAATCCTATCCTGGATCGTGGTTCTAGGCATATCGAGGGCTTCGGAGAGTTCTCTTAGATTTCTTGAGGAGTCTAGCTCAAGCTCCCTTAGTATTAGGAGATCTTTCTCGTCGAGCTTCTCCTGCCTTCTAGCTCTCTTCATCCCTTCAACCGCATCCTGCTTAGGGTATAAGCGTTCTCTTCTCGTCAATCGTCGATCAACAATTCGGCAACATTTAAAAGAAGAATCAAGCCAAACTTAAACCAGATTATGGTCAAGCTAAACGGAATAGCGATCCACGGCTACGGAGGCTATATCCCGAGATATAGGATAAAAGCCGAGGAGATCGGCAAGATCTGGGGCGCCGAGAAATCCGAGCTTCCGATAAAGGAGAAGTCTGTAGCCGGACTCGATGAGGATGCCGCCACGATGGCTGTCGAAGCCGCTAGAATCGCTTTAAGAAGAGCTGGCATAGATCCTAGAAAGATAGGCGCGATCCATGTCGGCAGCGAGTCGAAACCCTATGCCGTAAAGCCCACGGGGACGATCGTTGCAGAAGCCATCGGAGCAAACCCGAGCATGCTCGCGGCAGACCTCGAGTTCGCCTGTAAGGCTGGAACCGAAGCCTTCACCCTAATCTCCGGTTTAATCCAAGCCGGTCAGATAGAATATGGACTAGCTATCGGAGCAGATACCGCCCAGGGAAGACCTGGAGACGCGCTAGAATATACTGCGGCGAGCGGCGCGGCAGCCTTCCTACTAGGAAAGAATAATGAGAATGCGATAGCCGTAATCGAGGCTTGGAGCGGATATGTAACGGATACCCCCGACTTCTGGAGAAGACCCTTCGATAGATATCCGATGCATACAGCGAGATTCACCGGAGCGCCAGCCTACTTCAAGCATATCCTCGGAGCGGTCAAATCCCTTCTGGAAAACGATGGATATACGATCGACGAGATAGATTATTTCGTATTCCATCAGCCTAATGTTAAATTCCCGCTGGCCGTGGCAAAGATCCTAAAGATAGGTAATGAGAAGATTGCTCCGGGGCTGCTCTCGGATAGGATCGGGAATACGTATAGTGCATGCTCGCTGCTAGGCTTGGTTAAGATCCTCGATCAAGCCAAACCAGGCCAGAGAATACTTCTAGCCTCCTATGGATCTGGAGCAGGTAGCGATGCATTCGTGATAAAGGTGCTTGATAAGATTCTCGAGAAGAGGGATCTAGCGCCGAAGCTCGAAGACTTCCTCAACGACAGAATCTATATCGATTACGCGTATTATCTCAAGTTCAGAAAAGAGATTATGAGGAGTTGATCTTAGATGGTGAAAGCTTTCATCGCTGGAGTAGGATTTACGAAGATCGCCGAGCATTGGGATAAGGGCCTAGAGCAGCTTATGGTTGAGGCGGCGCTAAAAGCTCTTGAGGATGCCGGCATATCCTCGATCGACGCGATCTATGTCGGGAATGCTTTGGCGGAATTCCTCCAGAATCAGATGCAGCTCGGAGCGATTATAGCTGAGGGGCTTGGCTTCTCGAGGGTTCCGGCATTTAGGGTTGAAGCCTCGGATGCCTCTGGAGCGGCCGCACTTTATGCTGGATTTAATGAGATTATCGCAGGTAGGGCAGATGCCGTCCTCGTGATAGGCGGGGAGAAGCTCTCGGACGGTCTTCCCGAGGAAGTCTCCTCAGGCCTAATGATGAGCGGTAGAAATCACTTCGAGGGATTTATAGGAGCGGAGTTTTACTCCCTAAACGCGCTTCTCTACAAACTCTACTCAAAGAGATATGGCGGCGAGAATATACCATTATTCCCCGTGATAAGCCATGAGCATGCGGAGGGGGTAGCCCACGCTCAATACCCATTTAAGATAAGCTTGGAGAAGATCTTATCCTCACCGTATATAGCGGATCCTCTTAGAAGGCTTGAGGTAAGCGGTATTGGAGATGGAGCGGCTGCGGTAGTTCTAGTAGGCGATAAGCTTGCGGAAAGATTAAAGTCTCCGCTAAGCCAATTCTTCATCTCATCAGCAACCGACTACGTAAATCCATTCGATCGAGAGGATCCGCTAAAATTCCAGTCGGTTACTCTTTCGGTGAATCGAGTTCTAGAGGATGCAAGGCTCGAGCGATCTCAGCTGAGCTTCATCGAGCTACATGATGCGACCTCGATAATGGCGGCCATAGCTCTCGAATCCAGCGGATTCGCCGAACCTGGAGAGGCGGGCAGTCTAGCCGCTAAGGGCGACCTCGGATTAAGCGGAAGGCTTCCATGCAATACCTTCGGAGGGCTTAAGGCAAGAGGCCATCCACTAGCAGCAACAGCAATATACCAGGTAGCTGAAGCCCATCTACAATTAACTGGACGAGCTGGGAAAAATCAGATCGATCAAGCCAGAGCAGGCCTCACGCTATCCATCGGAGGGGTTGGAGCAATCACCTTCGCATGCATACTAAAGCAGGTTTAGAGAGGAGGTGAATATGAGTTGAGGGTTCCAGGTTATTGGAGGAATATCCCCTTCCTCTATAGGCTCTCGGGATGGAGGTGTAATCACTGCGGAGCATTCCATTCGACAAAGCCGCTGGTCTGCAGAAGATGTCGTTCAAAGGAGTTTAGCGAGGTCGAGCTTCCGAAGACTGGAAAGCTGATAGCTTACACTATCGTTAGATCGCCTCCAAAAGAGTTTGAAGAATATGCGCCCTATGCTATCGGATTGATAGAGCTGGATGATGGGACTAGGATCTTAAGCCAGTTAACCGATTTCAGGGAGGAGGAGCTTAGAGAGGGCGTAAGGGTTGAAGCTGTGTTTAGAAGGATTCGAGTGAACGGCGAGCAGGGAATAATCGAATATGGTTAT
>Ga0190313_1000614_pt1 | contig 20834 bp, 35 predicted proteins | sample 4870071011_MG_FD_169989 | JGI IMG/M metagenome (GOLD analysis project Ga0190313, IMG submission 169989) | Hydrothermal vent sediment bacterial communities from Southern Trench, Guaymas Basin, Mexico - 4870-07-10-11_MG | ecosystem: Environmental > Aquatic > Marine > Hydrothermal vents > Sediment ...
TATATTGTCCAATGATTATACTATTCATATTCCATCACCCGGTTTATTTCTTTAACCGCATCCTCAGCTGTTTTTTGAAATATGTTAAGGTCTACATTAAATTCTTTTTTAATATGTTTTAATACTTTTATTGTATTAGGCAAATCTAAATGGTTTTCTTCAATGATATCGCTTTTAAAAAGTTCATCAGGTTTACCATCAAATGATATCTTCCCATCTTTCATTACTACAACGCGTTTAAAATACTTATAAACTAAATCCATATCATGGGTAATGACAATTATTGATTTACCAGTTTTATCATGAATATTAGAAAACAAATCCATTAATTTCTGTTTACCTTCTGGATCAAGTCCGCTTGTAGGCTCATCTAAAACTAATATTTCTGGATTAATAGCTAATATTCCTGCAATACTAACTCGTTTCTTTTCACCACCAGAAAGATTAAAAGGATTTCTTTGTAAATATGATTCGTCAAGGCCTACTAAATAAATTGCTTCTAAAGCCAATTTCCTAGCTTCTTCTTCGGATTTTTTAAAGTTCATAGGCCCAAACATAATATCTTTTTCAACTGTTTCTTCAAATAATTGATATTCTGGAAACTGAAAAACTAATCCAACTCTTTTTCTTATACTATTGTAGTTTATATTTTTATTGCGTTTATTTTTAATTCCATTCCCAAAAATCTCAACTTCCCCAAAAGTTGGGAAAATTAAAGCATTCATATGTTTAGCAAGAGTAGATTTTCCTGATCCAGTATGGCCAATTAACGCAATATATTCATCATTAGTTCCTATATTCAAATTAATCTTTTGAATTGCCTTATAGGTTTTTTTAGAATATGAAGGATATTCATGTGTTACATTTTTAAAACGTATTCCCATAATGTATTCCTTATCCTATTATTTTTAATTTCATTAGCTATTTTTAAAGCCATAGGCAATTCTAAATGACTTTCTACAAATAGTTTTCTCTGTTTCAAGATGATTTCTGTTTTATCAAAAGCTGAAATACTACCATGATCCATTATCATAATACGATCAGCTAAAATGGCTTCATTTACATCATGAGTAATCATAATAACCGTAAATCCTTCTTCATTCAAAAGTTTCATATAATTAATTAAATCATTTTTGGTATATGGATCTAACATGGAAGTCGCTTCATCAAATATAAGAATATCAGATCTCATGGCCAAGATTCCCGCAATCGCAACTCTTTGTTTTTGACCACCCGATAAGTTTGATGGTTGTTTTTCTAAATATTCTTTCATGTCAACTTTTTCAGCATAAAAATCAATGCGTTCTAACATTACTTCTCTTGGAACACAAAGATTTTCCATACCAAAAGCGATATCATCTTTTACTGTGACACCTACAAATTGATTATCGGGATTTTGAAATACAATTCCAATTTTTTTTCGTAAATTAAACGCTGTTTCCTCTGTCAATTTAACTGAATCTATATATATTTCACCTTGTTGGGGCTCTAAAAGACCAACTAATGATTTAGCTAAAGTAGATTTCCCAGAACCATTATGGCCTAATATAGCTATCCATTCACCTTTATCTATTGAAAAGTTAACATTTTTAAGCCCTTGTTTTTCTTTGTTATACACAAAAGAAACATTTTTAACTTCTATTATGCTCATTATTTTACCATCCACATAGTATTATACCAAACTTAATTAATTTTGCCTAATTAATTAATGCATTTTCTATATCTCTTAAAGTAACTATTCCTAATAGTTTTTCTGTTTGTTTACCGTTTTCAGTTACAAGCAATAACAACATTTCTCTACGTTGTTTTAAGTCTTTTATAAAATGTTCATAAGCTTTTTCCACTGATGCTTTTCTACTAACAAATGCAAAGTATTTTCTAGGATCGAAATTCAAATCAATGGCATCAATTATATCATGAATTTTCATTGATTTATTTATATATTTATTATCATTTATAGATAGATAATCATAAATTGATTTTTCTGTAAATATTCCTCTTAACTTATTATCATGAATAACAGGAATGGTATTATAACCATGTCTCTTCAATAATTCGATTACATCACCAACTGAATTATCTAAGTTTACACTTTTTAATTTAGAAATAGGAACCATTATATTTTCTACTCTTAAAGGATTGCATATTTTATCAACTAATTTAGCAAATATATTAATAAAATTATCACTAGGAATCAAAATATCATTGTTATGTGCAATTATATTTCTAATTTGTGAAGCCTGTTTTAGAATATCAAAATTATATTTATTAGAAATCAATGTATTTTTATTGCTTTTTTTTATACGATAAATTGTTGACATAAATCCTGAATAAGAAAATCTATCTTGATTATATTCTATTCTTAAAAAATGTTCTAATTTATTAAATAATTCAAGAAATTCTTTTTCTTTTGTCATAATTACTCCTAACTCATTGCATCTGAAATGGATATAGTATAAGTATAATCAGTTAAATTAAGTTCACCAAAAGATACACTATTTTCAATGCTTTCTTTTCCTAAATAATTAAATATTCTGTCCAATAGATTTTTAGAAAATTCCCTTTCACCTAATGAATATTTATCTAGTGTAAACACTACATTCATATCTAGTATATTGAAATCAACATTAAAAATCATGATTAAGGCAGTTTCCTTATCTAAAATTTTATTAGTATTTCCACTTATTGTAATAACTATCTGATTGCTATCATTTAATTTCGCATAAGCATAATTAATACTAAAATATTCGCTACTATAAATAGATTCACATGGATCACTTGTACAATCCCCTAAAGGATCATAATCTTCATTTACGTTCTTATGAATTGAGTCAAGCATTATAAGATTCAAAAATTCTTCAGTTATAGTATATTTGTCTTCATCACTAGCAATAATTAAAGAAACTATCTTTGTCTTCGCATATGCCAAAAGATCTCCAGATGTTGTATATACATCTTGAGGTAAATCAGATTCAGTAACTGAATACTCAATAGAATTTATAAATGATATTGAATATATTGAAATAGCTACTAAAACTATTATTATAAATAATAATAGCTTTTTAACAAATTTAATCATACATATACCTCCATTTTATGTTTATATGTATTTATATTGTAACAAATAAATGTTCTAAAATAAACAAAAGGTTGTGTTTATTTCACAACCTTTTGTATTTACTGATTAAATTATACTAACTCAATAATAGCCATTGGACAAGAGTCGCCTCTTCTTGGCCCAATTTTGTAGATACGAGTGTATCCGCCATTGCGTTCTTTATATCTAGGTCCTAATTCAACAAATAATTTTTTCATCGCAAATGTATCATCTAATTTTAAATCTCTTACTGTTTTTTCTGCAATTCTAGCTGAATTTAAGTCGCCTTTTTTTGCAAGAGTAATTAATTTTTCAACTGTTCTCCTGATTTCTTTTGCTTTAACTACAGATGTTTCAATTTTCTCATGCATTATAAGTTGCGTAGCTAAATCACGAATTAGTGCTTTTCGATTAGAACTATTACGATTCAGTTTAGTATATCCTCTACTAGCCATTTTTTCCTCCTCGATTAGTGTTTAGCCAAGCTTAAATTCATTTCTTCAAGCTTTTGCTTCACTTCTTTTAAAGATTTTTTACCTAAATTTCTTACTTTCATCATATCTTCTTCAGTCTTTTCAATCAATTCACCGATTGTATGAATACCAGCTCTTTTTAAACAGTTATAAGATCTAACTGATAAATCAAGATCCTCGATTGGTTTTTCAAGATTGCGATTCTTTTCTTCGCTTTTTCTTTCAATCATGAAATCTTCTTCAATTTCTGTTTCTGATAATTCAACTATTGTTTGTAAGTGGTCAATCAACATCTTAGAGGCCATACCAATCGCTTCTTTTGGATGAATAGATCCATTTGTCCAAACTTCAATTGTTAATTTATCATAATCCCCAGAATCTTCTACTCTAGTTTTTTCAACGTTATAATTAGCTTTTATAACTGGTGTATATATACTATCTATTGAAATATCATTGACATCATCTCTGTAAATAGCATTATGCTTTGCGCTTACATAACCATTACCTTTTTTAGCTTTCATAACCATTCTAAGTTCTTTTCCAGTATTAACATGACAAATATAATGGTCTGGATTGATTATAGATACTTGTTCATCAGCCAAAATATCACTTGCATAAACATCCTTAGGTCCAGTAACGGTTATATCTAAACGTTTTTCAATCTTAGGGTCATTATTATCAATTGATAAAATAACTCCTTTTAAGTTTAATATGATTGCAGTTACATCTTCTACTACGTCCTCAATAGGTGTAAATTCATGTACAACATCATCAATGTTTACATTTACAATTGCAGCTCCTGGTAAAGAAGACAATAAAACTCGCCTTAATGAATTCCCGACGGTGATTCCAAAACCTCTATCTAGAGGTGTAATTACAAATCTTCCATATGTATCGTTTATCTCTTCGGTACTAGTCTTAGGTTTTTCGAATTTCAAGTCCTTCATTGGCTACCTCCTAACCACGTGGTCGTTTTCTTGGACGACATCCATTATGTGGAATTGGTGTAACATCTTTAATAGCTGTAATTTCTAATCCCGCAACTTGTAAGCTTCTAATTGCTGCTTCACGACCAGGTCCTGGTCCTTTCACTTCAACTTCAACTTTTTTAACGCCATTATCCATAGCTGATTTAGCAGCAGCTTCAGACGCTAATCCTGCAGCAAAAGGAGTTGATTTACGGCTACCTTTATACCCGATTGCACCAGCTGAACTCCAAGCAATTGCGTTTCCATTTACATCAGTAATTGTTATTATTGTATTATTGAAAGTCGAATGAATATGAGCAATACCCATTGGGATATTCTTTTTCACACGACGTTTTGTTTTTACATTACGTGCCATTTAATTCAATCTCCCTTCTTATTTCTTCTTATTAGCTACTGTTTTTCTTGGACCTTTACGTGTTCTTGCATTATTTTTAGTATTTTGTCCTCTAACAGGTAAGCCTCTACGGTGACGCATTCCACGATATGAGCCAATTTCCATCAAACGTTTGATATTCATCGCTCTCTCTCTTCTTAAGTCACCTTCAACTGTATATTTTTGAACTTCTTGACGAATTTTTACAATTTCTTCATCAGTTAAGTCTTTTGTTCTTTTATCTTCTGAAATTCCTGCAGCTGCTAAAATCTTTTGAGATCTAGTTCTACCTATTCCAAAAACATATGTTAATGCTATTACTACTCTTTTTTCTCTTGGTATATCTACTCCTGCGATACGTGCCATAATTTCCTCCTACTTACCTTGTCTTTGTTTGTGCTTTGGATTTTCACAAATTACAAATACTGTTCCATTACGTTTTATTATTTTACATTTATCACAGATTTTTTTTACAGATGGTCTAACTTTCATACCATTACCTCCTAAAATCTTTCTATAATATTATTTCATTCTATATGTAATTCTTCCACGTGTTAGATCATAAGTAGATAATTCTACTTTTACTTTATCGCCTGGTAAAATGCGTATGTAATGCATACGGATTTTACCAGAAACGTGGCATTTGATGCGGTGTCCTATTTCTAGCTTAACAATAAATTGTGCATTAGGCAATACTTCTACTACTGTTCCCGTCATTTCAATAAAATCGTCTTTTTTTGCCAAATAAATCACCCCTTTAAAGTGTGGTTAGAATCTCATAACCAGTTTTTGTAATCAGTATTGAATGTTCAAAATGTGCGGATAATGATTTATCCCTGGTTACGGTTGTCCAACCGTCAGATAAAACTTTTACTTCTTTATTCCCTAAATTTATCATTGGTTCAATTGCAAATGTCATGCCAGCTTTCAATAACAGTCCTCTATGCGGTGGTCCATAATTAGGTATTTGTGGATCTTCATGTAGTTTTCTACCGACTCCATGTCCAACAAATTCTCTAACAACTGAATAACCTAGGCTTTCAGCTTTTTCTTGAATAGCATGCGAAATATCTGATAATCTATTATTTTCTTTCACATAATCTAATCCTGCAAATAAACTAGCTTTAGTTCCTTCCATTAATTTTTTTGCTTCTTCAGAGATATTCCCACAAGCATAAGTCCAAGCAGAATCACCATGATAACCTTTATATATAGCCCCAATATCAACAGAAACAATATCTCCATCTTTTAATTTACGTGTTGGGCTAGGAATTCCATGAACTACCTCTTCATTAATGGATATACAAGCAGATGCTGGAAACCCATTATAATTTAAGAATGATGGAATAGCATTATTTTTACGAATGACTTTTTCTACTATCTCATCTAACTCTTTTGTAGAAACTCCAGGTTTTATTGCTTTAGAAACTTCTTGATGAGCTAAAGCAACAATACGGCCAGCTATTCTCATTAATTCGATTTCTCGATTAGATTTTCTTGTTACCATTTTTTTTCACCTAATTTACTGACTATATCATTGAAAACTTTTTCTGTTGTTTGTTCTCCATTAATAACCATTAACAAACCTTTTTTTTTCATAATATTCTAATAGTGGCTTTGTTTTTTCCATATATATTCTTAGTCGATTCATTACTGATTGTTCTAAATCATCATCTCTTTGAATTAATGGATTTCCACAAATATCACAAATACCTTTTATTTTTGGTGGATGATAATCAACATGATATGTTTGTCCACAGTGTGAGCATACTCTTCGTCCAGCCATGCGTTTTAATAATACACTATTACGAACTTCTACATTAATAACCGCTGTTAGAGAAATTCCTATTTCATTTAGCATATCATCTAATGCAACCGCTTGAGCATCAGTTCTTGGATACCCATCTAACATAAATCCATTTGGGTAATTTGTATTTATTAAAATGTCTCTAACTATATTATTGGTCATTTCATCTGGTACCAAGTCGCCTTGAGAAAGGTACTTTTTAGCTTCTTTTCCTATTATAGAATTGTTCTTTATTTCTTTACGGTAAATATTTCCGGTCGAAATATGATATAAATTATAAAAATCTAATAGTTTCGCTGCTTGTGTACCTTTTCCGGCTCCTGGTTTCCCCATAATTAATAGGTTTAACATATTTTTTATCTCATGAATCCAGTATATGCTTTATCTTGCGTATCTGTTTCTATTTGTTTAGCGGTTTGTAAAGAAACCCCAACGATAATTAGTAGTGATGTACCACCTATTCGAATAAATGATTGCCCTAAAATATAAGAAGTAATAATTGGGAGTATTGCAATAACTATAAGATACAATGCTCCAATAATTGTAATTCTAAATAACGTTTTTGTGATATATGCTTCTGTTTCATATCCTGGTCTAACACCTGGAATATATGCATTTTGTTTTTGTAAATTATCTGCCATTTGTTCTGGTCTAATAACAATAAATGTATAGAAGAAAGTAAAGATAAATATCAACAAAATATATACAACTAAACCAATAGGATTAGAATATCTAAATATTTGATTCATCCAATTTGTTGCACTAGGTCCTAGTGTAATATAATTAAATACTGTTGTTGGTAGTGACAAAATAATTGATGAAAACACAACAGGAATAACTCCAGCTGAATTAATTTTTAAAGGAACATTAGATTCTGATTTTCCTTTAAATTTAGAACTAGCTGGCCTATTAGCATATTGAATTGGTATCTTTCTTACAGCAATTTGCATGTAAGTTACCAAAATCAATACAACAATGAAACTCAACATATTAACACCAAACAGCACATATCCTGACCACGATCCTTGTGCTGAATAAACAGTACTCATATTTCCAGAAGGATCAGCAATATAGTATTGAATCAATGATGTAATTGTTCCTGGAAAAGCCATGATAATACCACCAACAATTAACATTGATGAACCATTACCAACACCTTTTAAAGTTATTTGATCAGCTAACCAAATCATAAATGCTGTTCCAGCTGTTAGTACAATTGCAATATAGAAATAAACTAAAAACCATAAATTCCTACCATTAGCTGTAGCCCATTGTTCAACACCAAATTCAAATAACTGAGTTTGTGAAGCGTTAAACGCAAAGGTCATCGCCAAAGCTTGTATAAAAGCTAATCCAATTGCAACATATCGATTTAATCTCGCGATTTTTTTCTTTCCAGCATCACCTTCAAGGCTCCATTCTTTAAGCGCTGGTATAATATCCATTTGTAACATTTGCGTAATAATAGATGCTGTAATATATGGACTGATACCTAATGCAATAATAGAATAATTTTTTAAGGCATTACCTGAAATAGAGTTTACAATACCTAAAAATCCAGTATTATCAAATAATCCTGATAATGAACTAGCATCAATTAAAGGCATTTTAACATAAGTAAGCATTTTAAAAATTAAAAAAGCTAATAATGTAAACCCTATTTTTTTTAGAAGACTTTTATTTTTAAATATTTTTTTTAGAGTTTCCATCATATCACCTCTGTTGTTCCACCAGCATCTTTAATTGCTTTTTCTGCAGATGCTGAAAATTTGTGGGCTTGAACAGTAAGTTTTACTTCTAATTTTCCTCTTCCTAAAATTTTAATTCCATCTAATACTTTTCTTACCAAACGATCTTTTACAAGAAGTTCAGGATTAACAACAGTTCCTTCAGGATATTTGTTTAATGATTCTACATTAACAACAGCATATTCTTTTCTAAATGGATTTGTAAATCCTCTTTTAGGCAGGCGTTTATAAAGTGGTGTTTGTCCACCTTCAAATCCTAATCTAACTCCTCCTCCTGAACGTGAATTTTGGCCTTTTTGTCCTCGTCCTGATGTTTTACCATTTCCAGAACTAGTTCCTCTTCCAACTCTTTTTTTATAATGAGTTGCTCCTTGATTCGGTTTTAATTCATGTAAATTCATAAATTACCTCCTACTCTACTTAGCTTTTTCGACTACAACTAAATGACTAATAGTATTAATCATTCCTCTAATCATGTTGTTATCTTCTTTAACAACAGATGAGTTTCTTTTTGTAAGTCCTAAAGCCTTTGCAGTTTTTACTTGATTAGGTTTATTTCCTGATAAACCTTTAACTAATGTAATTTTAACTTTCGCCATTATTTGAGTACCTCCTCAGGAGTAAGTCCTCTCATTTTAGCAACAGTTTCAACATTTCTTAATTCTTTAAGTCCTTCTACAGTTGCTCTTACTATATTAATAGGTGTATTAGAACCTAATGATTTACTTAATACGTCTTCAATACCGGCTAACTCCATTACAGCACGTACTGGACCACCAGCAATAACTCCTGTACCTTCTACAGCAGGACGTAAAAAGACTTTTCCAGCACCAAATTTACCAGTAACTGCGTGTGGTATTGTAGTTCCAGTAATAGGTACTTGAATAATATTTTTCTTTGCATCCTCAATTGCTTTTTTGATTGCATCAGGTACTTCACCAGCTTTTCCAGTTCCAAAACCTACTTTACCTTTTTTGTCTCCAACAACTACTAATGCAGAAAAACTAAATCTTCTACCACCTTTTACAACTTTTGTAACACGACCGATGCTGACAACTCTTTCTTCGTAGAGTTTAACTTCTTTTTTTCTTGGATTTCTATTTCTTTTATTGCTTCTAGAATTATTGTAATTACTTTTTTTATTTGTATTTTGAGCAGTTTTTTTATTTTCTTCCATCTAGTTAACCTCCTCTTCCTAGAATTCAAGCCCTGCGGCTCTTGCAGCATCAGCTAATGCTTTTACTCTTCCATGATATAAATATCCACCACGGTCAAATACTACTGATTTATATCCTTTTTCAATTGCCATTTTTGCAATTGCTTCACCAACGGCTTTGGCCCCTTCAATATTTGAGCCATTTCCATTTTTCATATCTTTTGAATTTGCTTGTGCTAATGTTGTACCGCTTATGTCATCTATTAATTGTGCATAGATATTTTTATTAGAACGAAATACATTCAAACGAGGTCTTTCTGGCGTACCTTTCATATTAAATCTAATACGACGATGTCTTTTAATTCTTTGTTTATTTTTATTTATTGGTTTAAACATAATATCACCTCGCTAATTACTTAGCTGTTTTCCCTTCTTTACGACGTACGTGTTCATCTCTATAACGAATACCTTTTCCAAGATATGGTTCAGGCGGACGAACTTTTCTAACATTGGCAGCAAATTCACCTACTGTTTGTTTATTAGCACCTTTAATATGAACTTCTGTATTTTTATTTTTAGGAATTTCTACTTCAATTCCTTCAGGAATTTTCATTTCAACTGGATTAGAATATCCAACATTTAATACTAGTGTTTTCGAATCTTTCAATAAAGCACGATATCCTACACCTTTGATGTCTAGGATTTTTTCATACCCTTTTAATACACCAATAACCATATTATTCAATAACGCTCTTGTTGTTCCATGCAAAGCACGGTTGCGTAAAGAATCATTAGGCCGGGTTACAGAAATTTGTTGATTATCAAGCTTGATTGTCATATTTTCATGAAATTTAAAGCTTAGTTCTCCTTTTGGTCCTTTTACAACAACGAAATTATCATCATTTATTGTAACAGTAACCTCTTTTGGAACTGTAATCGATTGTTTACCAATACGACTCATAATTTTCTTGCACCTCCATTATAATTACCATACATATGCTAACACTTCGCCACCAATTTTTTGTTTTCTAGCAGCTCTATCAGTCATTAAACCTTTAGATGTAGAAATAATAGCAATTCCTAATCCGTTAAGAACTTTAGGAAGATCGTCAGTTTTAGCATATACGCGCAATCCAGGTTTGCTTATTTTTTTCAAACCTCTAATTACTCTTTCTTCATTTTCTAAATATTTTAAAGTTATTCTTAAAGTACCTTGTACTCCATCGTTTAAGCGTTCAAAATCAGTAATGTACCCTTCGTGTTTTAAAACTGTTAAAATTTCAGCTTTTAATTTCGATGCTGGAACGTCTACTGTTTTATGTTTCATTTGATTTGCGTTGCGAATTCTTGTAAGCATATCCGCAATTGGATCTGTCATTACCATATAATAATGCCTCCTTCCTTAACCTGTAGGAAAATTTTCTTACTCATAATGATTACCAACTTGCCTTCTTAACTCCAGGGATTTGACCCTTGTAAGCTAACTCGCGAAAACAAACACGACATAATTTAAATTTACGATAAACAGAATGAGGACGTCCACAACGTTCACATCTTGTATAATTTCTCACTTCAAACTTTGAGCCGCGCTTCTGACTTACTTTTTTTGATGTTTTAGCCATATAATCCTCCTTATCTTCTAAATGGCATTCCGAATTGTTTTAACAATTCATATGCTTCTTGATCCGTTTTAGCTGTGGTAACAATAACTATATCCATACCACGAATCTTGTTAATTTTATCGTAATCTATTTCCGGAAATATAAGTTGTTCTTTCACACCGAGTGTATAATTTCCTCTACCATCAAAGCCTTTTGGATTAACACCTCTAAAATCTCTAACTCGTGGCAATGCAATTGTAATTAATTTATCGAAGAAATCAAACATTCTTTCTCCTCTTAATGTTACTTTACATCCAATCGGCATTCCTTCACGAAGTTTAAAACTTGCGATAGATTTTTTAGCTCTTGTAACAAGCGGTTTTTGCCCTGTTATTTGTGCTAATTCATTAACAGCATCATCTAATACTTTTGGGTTTTGGACAGCATCTCCAGCGCCAATATTAACAACTATTTTACTGATTTTTGGAGCTTGCATGATAGAAGTATAATTGAATTTTTCCATTAAAGCAGGTACGATTTTAGCTTTGTATTTTTCTTGTAATCTATTCATTTTTTACTCCTCTCACTTATCCAAAATTTCGCCAGATTTTTTAGCATATCTAACTTTAATTTCTTTGTCTTCTTTTCTGACTTTTTTCGTAATAGTTTTATAACCAACTCTTGTACGTGTTTTTTCCTTTGGGTCAATTATCATAACATTAGAAATATGTATAGGTTTTTCAACTTCCATAATTCCACCATCAGGATTTGCTTGTGAAGGTTTTAAATGTTTTTTAACTTTTGTTAGTCCATCACCTTCTAAAACAACACGATTACTTTTTCTTAATATTTTAAGGATAGTACCTTCTTTCCCTTTATCTGCACCAGAGATTATAACGACTTTATCGCCTTTTTTAAATTTCATATTCCGCGCCTCCTTATAATACTTCTGAAGCTAGAGAAACAATTTTTGCAAATTCTTTATCTCTTAACTCTCTTGCAACAGGACCAAAGATACGTGTCCCTGTAGGACTTTTATCATCTTTAATAATAACTGCTGCGTTGTCATCAAATTTTACATATGAACCGTCTGCACGACGAATTGCTTGTTTAGTTCTAACTATTACCGCTTTTACAATCTCACCTTTTTTTACTACACCACCTGGAGTAGCTGTTTTCACAGTGGCCACAATGATGTCTCCAATTCTTGCATAACGACGTCTTGTACCACCCAATACTTTAATCGTTAATATTTCACGAGCACCTGAATTATCAGCTATTTTTAATCTACTTTCTTGTTGTATCATCTCAAGACCTCCGACTAATCTATCTTTTCGTGTTTTTCCACTATTTCAATTAAGCGGAAACGTTTTGTTTTTGATAATGGACGACTTTCAGTAATTTTAACAACATCGCCGGTGCGTGCTTCGTTTTTTTCATCATGAGCTCTGAATTTTTTTGATGAGATAACTCTTTTGTTATATAAAGGATGTTTTTTATACGTAGTAACTAAAACTGTAATTGTTTTATCGTTTTTATCGGAAACAACAGTTCCAGTAAATACTTTTCTTTTTATTGTATTTTCCATATTGTGCCTCCTTATTTACTTTCTCTCTCAGTAAGAACGGTTTTCATTCTAGCAATAGTCTTTTTTACAATTCCAATACGTGCAGTGTTTTCTAATTGACCAGTGGCTTGTTTAAATCTAAGGTCAAACAATTCTTTCATAAGATTATCAATTTCTTTTAATATATTTTCGGTGTCCATTTTACGAATGTCTTTAGCATACATCATTTTGAATCACCACTTTCTCTTTTGATTAACTTTGTTCTAATAGGCAATTTATGCGATGCAAGTCTTAAAGCTTCTTTTGCAGTAGCTTCATCTACTCCAGCTACTTCAAATATAACTTGTCCAGCTTTAACAACAGCTACCCATTCTTCAGGTGAACCTTTACCCGAACCCATACGAACTTCTAAAGGTTTTTTAGTTTTTGCAAGATGCGGGAAAATTTTAATCCATACTTTCCCAGTTCTTTTCATATAACGAGTCATAGCGATACGACTAGCTTCTATTTGGCGAGCTGTAATCCATGCACCATCAAGCGCTTGTAATCCATAATCACCAAAAGAAACATCAGTGTTACCTTTCGCTTTACCCTCATAACTAACTCTATGAGGACGACGATATTTAGTTCTTTTAGGCATTAACATAATTACTTAGCCCCCTTTTTTTTAGAAGGTAATATTTCCCCTTTGTATATCCATACTTTAACGCCTAATTTACCATAGGTAGTTTTTGCTTCAGCTAATGCATAATCTATATTAGCTCTTAAAGTATGTAATGGAACATTTCCTTCACTATATCCTTCGTTGCGTGCCATTTCAGCTCCGCCAAGACGACCAGAAATTAATGTTTTGCATCCTTTAGCTCCGGCTTTTAAAGCCCTTTGAATAGCTACTTTTTGCACTCTTCTGAATGAAGCTCTATTTTCTAATTGACGTGCAATATTTTGCGCAACCAATAAAGCGTCAATTTCAGGTCGTTTGATTTCTACAACGTTTAAATATACTGTTTTTTTAGTAAGTTTTTCAAGTTTTGCTACTACAGCTTTTTTTGTTTCTGCATTTCTACCAATAACCATACCTGGTTTTGCTGTATTAACTGTAATAATAACTCTTTTTTTACTGCGTTCAATTTCAATTTTTGAAACGCTAGCGTTTTTATATAAATCATAGATTAATTCGCGGATTTTAATATCTTCATGTAATAAGTCCGCAACATCGTTTTTATTCGCATACCATCTTGATTCCCAATCAAGGATGATTCCTATACGTTGCCCTATTGGATTAACTTTTTGTCCCATAAAATCCTCCTTATTCCTTCTCAGCCACTGTTAAGTAGATGTGACTGGATCTCTTCAAGATTTGGAATGCTCTTCCTTGCGCGTGTGGTTGAAAACGTTTCATTGTTTTTCCCTCACCAACATATATTTCTTTTACATATAAATTATCTTGATCTAACTGATAATTATGTTCTGCATTTGCAACAGCAGATTTTAATAATTTTTCAACAACAAGAGATGCTCTTTTTGGAGTGTTTCTTAAGATTGCATATGCATCACTTACTTTTTTGTCTCTAATTAAATCTACAACCAAACGAACTTTACGAGGAGCGATTCTAATTGATTTAGCAATTGCTTTTGCTTCCATTATTTTTTACCTCCTCTTGCTACTTTCTTATCTGCGTGACCGCGATAAGTTCTAGTCGGAGCGAACTCGCCCAATTTATGACCTACCATATCCTCTGTTATATATACAGGAATGTGCTCTCTACCATTATGAACACCTATTGTTAGACCAACAAAATTAGGAAATATTGTTGAACGTCTCGACCATGTTTGAATTACTTTCTTAGAATTAGCCTTATTTGCAGCAACAACTTTTTTCATTAAGTGATCATCACAAAACGGACCTTTTTTTATTGAACGTGACATATTGAGTTCCTCCTTCCTTATTTATTTCTTCTTCTAACGATTAATTTATCGCTAGGTTTTTTATTTTTACGTGTAATTTTACCAAGTGCTACTTTACCCCATGGAGTAAGTGGAGATTTATGTCCCACAGGTTGTTTACCTTCACCACCACCATGTGGGTGGTCTACAGGGTTCATAGCCGAACCACGAACAGTTGGTTTAACTCCCATATGTCTTTTTCTACCTGCTTTCCCAAGACTTACTAAAGAGTAATTTTCATTTCCAACTTCACCAATAGTTGCGTGGCAATTACTCAAAATTCTCCTTACTTCACCTGATTTAAGTCTTACAAGAACATATTTTTCTTCACGGCCTAAAATCTGTGCACTTGTTCCAGCTGCTCTAATTAATTGTCCTCCCCTACCAGGATAAAGTTCAATATTATGAATTACTGTACCTACAGGAATGTATCTTAATTCTTTTGCATTTCCTACAACGATATCTGCTTTATCACCTGATTCAATAGTCATTCCAACTTTTAAACCTTTAGGTGCTAATATATATCTTTTTTCTCCATCAGCGTAATTAATTAAAGCGATGTTCGCGGATCTATTAGGATCATACTCTATAGAAAATACTTTACCTATAATTCCATCTTTATTACGTTTGAAATCAATAATTCTATATTTTCTTTTTGCTCCTCCCGCTTGATGACGGACGGTAATTTTTCCTTGATTGTTTCTACCACCTTTTTTCTTTAATGTAGCAGTCAAGGATTTTTCTGGCTTTTTCGCTGTTATTTCATTGTAATCTAGCTTCGTCATATGACGCGTGCCGTTAGTTTGCGGTTTATATTTTACTATAGCCACTATTATACCTCCTTTTAAACTTCGTAAATATCAATCTTGTTACCTTCTTTTAATGTAACAATCGCTTTGCAAACAGCAGCAGTTAAACCTGTATATTGGCCAACTTTTTTTGCTTTTGCTTTTGCGTTAATGATATTTACCTTTTCAACTTTTACACCAAAGATTGTTTCCACTGCTTCTTTGATTTGAATTTTATTAGCTCTTTTATCAACTTCAAAAGTATATTTTCTTTCTTCTGAAAGCTTTGTAGTTTTTTCTGAAACGATTGGGCGTTTAATTATTTGATATTTATCCATATTAACTTAAAACCTCCTCAATCTTCTTTAAAGCATTTTCTGTTGCAATAACTGTTTTTGTGTTCATAAGATCATAAACACTAACATGATTATATGTAACAGCTCTCAAATTAGGAATATTTCTAGATGAAGTTAAAATCATATCATTCAATTCATCTAATATAACCATGGTTTTTCCTTCTGCTTTTAAACTATTTAATACTGTATCCATCTCTTTAGTCTTATATGATGCAAGAATTAAAGAGTCTACAGCAATTAGGTTATTTTGCCTAACTTTTTCAGATAATACTATCTTCAGAGCTAAACGTCTAACCTTTCTATTAACTTTATAATCATAATCTCTTGGGCTTGGTCCAAATACAACTCCACCACCAACATAATGTGGTGCTCTTATTGTACCTTGACGAGCATTACCTGTACCTTTTTGACGATATGGTTTCTTTCCACCGCCTCTAACAGCTGATCTGTTTTTTGTTTTAGCAGTTCCTTGACGCATTGCAGCTCTTTGCTGTTTTATAACGTCATAAATCACTTGCTCATTACTTTCTACAGCGAATACTTCATCTTTTAAATTTATATTTCCAATAGATTCTCCTTGCTGATTTAACAATGATAATTTAGGCATAGTTTATTCCTCCTTCCGATAATATTATTTCTTAATCGCATTTTTAATTATGACTAATGATTTGTTTGGCCCTGGTACATTTCCTTTTATTAAAAGGATGTTTTTATCTGCATCAGAACGCACTACTAATAAATTTTGAATGGTAACTTTAACGTGTCCCATTCTTCCTGGCATGTTTTTGCCTTTTCTGATTCTATTAGGCGCAATTACACCCATTGAACCTACACCGCGATGATATTTAGATCCATGTGTTTTAAAACTTGTTGCTTGGTTATGTCTTTTAATTACACCTGCATAACCTTTCCCTTTTGATGTTCCTGTTACGTCTACATAATCACCAGCGGTAAATATATCACATTTTACCTCTTGGCCAACTTCGTATTCTTCAATTTCAGATAAACGAATTTCTTTTACGTAGCGCTTAGGTGTTGTGTTTGATTTTGCAAAATGCCCAGTTAATGGTTTATTAACTATTTTAGCTCTTTTATCTATAAACCCTAATTGAACAGCTGAATATCCATCAGTTTCAATGGTTTTCTTTTGCAATACAACATTCGGTTCTACCGAAATTACTGTGACAGGAATCATTTTTCCAATTTCATCAAATACCTGAGTCATTCCTACTTTTCTTCCTAAGATACCTTTTGCCATGAGTACACCTCCTATTTAATTTTTTTTACTTTAAAACGATATCTACACCAGATGGTAAATCTAAGTGCATTAATGAATCAATTGTCTTAGCTGTTGGGTTCACGATGTCTATTAATCTTTTGTGAGTTCTTCTTTCAAATTGTTCACGTGAATCCTTGTTAACATGTGGGCTTCTTAAAATTGTAAAAATTTCTTTTTCTGTTGGCAGTGGAATTGGTCCACTTACTTTTGCCCCTGTTTTTTTAGCAGTATCAACAATTCTTTTTGCAGATTGATCTAATAATCTATGATCATAAGATTTCAATCTAATTCTAATAACTTGATTTGTAGCCATTATTGTCCTCCTTTGCATATAATTTAGCTTATATACAGGCTCATTGAAAATTCCCTAACCTCCGACATAAAGCATCAATACAACGCTCATGTGTGTGTCAGCAACCTCCCAAATCTCTGCCTTCCTATTTGCATAGGCTTTAATATATTATCAAATTTCTTTTTATAATGCAAGGATTTATTTCTCTAAATTTAGTTTTTTTTATATAAAAATTAAAAAATCATGAATTTCGATTAAAATCCATGATTTTTTGCATTATTTTATCATTAAATTGATTTGCATTTGTATTAGCATAATCTACCATAATTATTGGCAAATATATTAATAAATTATCAAAGTCTTCTGAATCTATTAAATAACTGTTAAATCTTTTAGCTCTATTAATTAAAGACCAGTTCCCCAGAGCATCTAATATTCCAGAACCGCTTATCTGCATAGTAGTTACAGCTTGCATAACCCTAAATTTATTCATAGAACTTGATTCATCAATATCGTTTGCCTCTTCGTGTAAGTTATTTATTACAAAATCAAAATCATCTGAATCAGCCCAATTCGATCTAATGCTATCATCATAAGATAAAACGTATGTGTTAGAATTAGTAAATTTTGAAATAATAATAATTTTTGCTACAGTTCCGTTATTCGTTAATTGGCCATATGTTAACGAATCTAATTGATTAACATTGTATGCATATTCCAGCAATCCATATTCATCTAACATATTATAGAACAAATTGTAATCATAGACATCATTATAATCAACTCCATCAATATGTTGAAAATCTAATATCAAAAACTCGCCTGGATAATTATCTAAAAACTCTGTTATTTCTTCTGCGATTAAATCAAATTCTTCTGAAATATAATTATGCTTTGTATACCATTTATCTCCATCTAAAGATAAACGTATATCCAAATATCTAACTCCAGATTGTAATAATTCAGTTGCTGTAGCTAATTGCGTTTTTGATTGTCGATAAATAAAACCTTTTACAAGAAATCCAGTTGTACCCTGCATAATAGAATTCGTTTCGTAAGGATCAAGTTTACTCATAATATTCATATCTTGAGTAAATGCATCATGCGCTCCTAACATCGCAACATCTATAACTTTTTTATCATAACTTATATTTTCACTCATCCAATCACTATAATCCGTATTTGTTTTATTATTTCTCAGTGTAATTATTGGTAGATTTATTAATAAAATCAACCCTATAAACGCAAAAAGTACTACTAATATTTTTTTTAAAATATGATGTTTAGTTATCCTCTTCACCTTTATTATCCTTTCTCCAAAAATCATGTAGTAAAATCTGTAAATTTTTTATTTTATTACAAATCTTTAAATGATTCCAGTTATCTGGGTATAGCCCCAAATATTTTCTTGTGGTAAAGCGATCATCAAATAAAATAGCTACTCCACGATCGCTTTCTGTGCGTATTACTCTACCTATAGCTTGGATTACCTTATTTAACCCTGGATAAGTATATGCATAATCAAATCCATTACGAAATTCTATATCAAAATGTGAACGCAAAATATTATTAAACGGGCTTAATGCCGGCAAACCTACTCCTATAATTAATACTCCGCTTAACTTTTCTCCTATCAAATCAATTGACTCGCCAAAAATACCGCCCATCACAAATAAAAATACCTTCGAATATTCTGACTCTTCATTGAATAAATCTATCATATTTTTTCTTTCGGAAAAAAACATCTCTCTTCTTTGGATAATAAAACTAACATTTTCAATTTCATCAGTTAGGCGCTCTTTTACCAAATTCATGTATACATAACTAGGAAAAAACAATATATAATTACCTTTTTTTGCAGAAACTAATTCTCTAGTAACTTGTATAATTTTATCTATAGAATCATCCCGGTCTTTATATCTAGTTGATATATCATCCACCCCTAGCAATAATAGATTATCTTGTTCAAAAGGTGATGAAAAAGCAATATCATCTCCATAATTATCAGTTAATAACGTTTTATAGTAATGCATAGGTCTTAAGGTTGCGCTGAAAAAATTAATAGCTTCTATATGCTCATCAATTGTTCTTTTTATATTTTTAGAAGCATTTAAACATTTAATTGAAAGATGGATATCATTATTAATATTCTCTATTAAATATATAAAATCATCATCAAAATATTCATTGATTTTAAGAAATTTATTAATATTAAAATAAAATTCTCTTATTGTTTGTTTGTCAAATTTGATGTTTTCATCGGCAAAAATTTGATCTAATTTTCTAATTAATTGTCGCAATATTCTTATTAAATAAGGATTAACTTCTTCTTTCTTAATAAAGTCCACATCAATTAACTCTAAACTCGCTTCCGCAAATATATCTAAAACGTGATTAATTTCATATGTTGGATTTGGTTTTAAATATTTAGCTGTTTTACGTACTTTCATAAAATCATTTGCGATTAATTCGGCTGAATACATACTCCTGCTTCTTGAAACTAAATTGTGCGCTTCATCGCATAATACAATTGGTTGATAATAATTCATTTCAAAATATCTAATCAATTTAACTGTAGGATCAAAAACATAATTATAATCACAAATAATTATATCGGAATAGTTTGAAATATCTAAAGATAGTTCAAATGGACAAACAGTATATTTTTTACCATATTTTATAAATATGTCTTTTGTCATAATTGTTTCATTTTTAAGCAAATCAGAAATAGCCTTATATACTCTTTTATAATATCCATTTGCATACTTACAAACTTCTGGACTACAATCTCTTTGTTTTAATAAACACATTGAATCCTTTGCGGTTATTTCACAAGTTTTAGCTACTAATCCTTTTTCTTCAAGCAATTTAACAGTGTCTAGAACAACTTTCTTACCATCATTTTTAGCGGTTAAATAGAATATCTTTTCTCTTGGTTGGCATATCGCCTTTAAAGAAGAAAACAAAGCAGCTACTGTTTTCCCTATTCCTGTAGGTGCTTCTAAATACAATACCCCTTTTCTCAAAGTGTTTTTGTAAATATATGCCATCATTTCTCTTTGGTTCAAACGATATTCTAAAAAAGGAAATGTTATTCCTTTAATTGACTTTTGTCTGTTTTCTTCATGATGTTTTATTAGTTTAAGCCACTCTATATATTTAATAGCTGTTTTTTCAAAATATTTTTGTATAACACTTCTTGAAAAATGTTTATCAAATTTAATAAAATTATTTCTATCTTTAACACTAACATAAGTTAATCGTGTATTTATGCTTCTAAGATTATTATTAATCAAATAAATATAAGCATATAGTTTTACTTGCGCTAAATGACTTGGGTATGTTGATTCATTTAACTTAT
>Ga0190313_1000616_pt1 | contig 20761 bp, 36 predicted proteins | sample 4870071011_MG_FD_169989 | JGI IMG/M metagenome (GOLD analysis project Ga0190313, IMG submission 169989) | Hydrothermal vent sediment bacterial communities from Southern Trench, Guaymas Basin, Mexico - 4870-07-10-11_MG | ecosystem: Environmental > Aquatic > Marine > Hydrothermal vents > Sediment ...
CATATATTTCTCAATATCCTCTTTTGAGATAGAAAGAGATTCTGGGTCTATCGGTGTCATAGTTACGCTTTCGTACACTACCAAAAACTGACCTACTCTTACCGACATTTTTATATCACCTCTTCATGTGAAGTCTCACACTCTAACTTATCTATCCTCTTCGCTAATATGCCCTGTGCTGCTGATAATCCTACTATCTGCCCCTTATACCATTCCACTCTGCTTTTACTTAGTCCTTCTCTTTTAGCGTCTATCACTATGTTTACTCTTGTTACTTTTTCGGCGATTATCTCCTCATATATCCCTTCTAAAATGGTTTTGATGGTGTTCATGTTTTGCTCGCCCTCCTAATGCTCTTATATTTCTTTTCCCGTCTCTCTATCCACTCTACAACTAAAAACATAGATTTCATCTGCTTCTTTCCCGCATTTCTTACACTTTACCGGTAGTTTATAGCATTCCCCCATACAGCCCAGGGATATTTCGCCATCACTTACCCATTCATGGTTGCAGTGATTACTCATTTATTCCTCACCTCCTTCTTTACTTTCGCCAGTGTTTCAGCAGCTATTGTATATGCGTCTATTAGCCCCTTCCACTTACCCTCCCAGTGTCGCCGGTCTTCTTCCTGGACTGCCTCAAGATAAAGATTTCTTACTGCGTCCATCTCTTTTCCTATCTTTGTTACTATTGTCTCTATCGTTTTTATGCACTCCTCTTCCTTACCAATTTCTCCCATCTTTTCTTCCCTCCCTTGCTTGGTTTTTCAGCCATATATCTCGTCGAGGTAGTCCTCTATCTCCTTTAATTTTTCCATGAATCTCTGGTTATCGCATTTAATGACGTATTTTTCGCTTGCCCAGTATCCCTCTATTATGCCATCAGTTGTGAGCCAGATGCCTGGACCCCCGTATCCTATGCAAAATTTATATGCCTGTGTTTCCCACTTCCCATTAACCAGCGTCGCCACTCTCGTTATATCTAAAACGTTCTCTATAAAGTCCTCTACGCTGCTATTTTCTACTTGTTCGATTACTCCCTCAACGTTGCGCTTTAACGTCTCTGCTGTGTCCTCAAATTTAAAATGTTGTTCTATTACCACAATCATTTTATTTTTACCTCCTTTTTCTTTTCCTCGCCTTTTAGGGCGTCCGTTTTATCTATACCGCCCCTCTCGGAGTTGCACCGAGATAAAAGGAATTGTTTTATTGCTGCGATTAAATCATCCATAAAATCTATTTCGGTCTCTGTGGTGGCGTATATAGTAATATTTAACCGGTATGTATGCCTCCCTATTTTCATTATCATTATCAGCCTATATCCTGCCCCTCTCATTTTCTCAGCCCCTTAATGATAAAAAAAAGAAAAAATAGGATTTTTAATCTACTGCTCCCGCTGCTGTCCATGAATTAACCACAAAGTTTAAGGCTACCTTATGCCAAAGCTTACCGAGTCTCAGCATTTTATGTTCTGTGTGTCTCACTGTACCCCTTGCATATACAGCGCCGTTATAATTAATGCACTCTGTCGCTATATGTGGGTTTCTTCTTTGAGTAAAGAGCGAGGAGAGCCCGCCGGTTGGTTCTCTGAAAAATAACTCGTTTAAGTCTACCCGCTTCTTAATCTCTAACTTCTTTGTTTTAAGCTGCTGTTTTAATTCGTTCGTAGTTCCCACTGGTTTAAAAAAATATTCGCCCTGTCTCAATATCTCGCCTCTCGTGTATGCTTCCCAGTCCTCATTATTCAGTCCGGATATTTGCCTGAATGCTTCATAAACCGATAAAGCCGGATTTACTAACTCCACTAAAAAATACTGGGGTCGCCTACATTCTAAGTCAATAGCTGATAAAAAATATCTCCCGCCCTCTCTGAATAAACAAGCTCCCAGGTGGTGCACCAAATAAGTTTTTTTCTTGCCTGTCTTTGGGTCTCTGGTTGTTCTCATTTCCCATGTATCGTCTGATTTGTCTATGATTTCGATGTTGTCTATTTGTACATTTGCAGCCCCTAACGCTGAAAAGGGGATTTGTGGCGTTCCTTTCGGTGATATTGCTATTGCTATTGATTGGTGGCACGATGTGCTTACACTGTACTTATCCGCATTAATGATAAAAGCGTTGTGTTTTGTTCGTATAGCGAGGATAAAATGATGACCAAAGCTATATAGCCGGTCGTCCTCAAAAAATACCCTTGCCCCTTTGCAGTAATGCCGCCTGTCTTTGCTATAAAAGAAGTTATATATTATATCGCTGTGTGTATAGCCTTTATATTGTCTCTTATCGCTGTCAAATTTGTTTGGTGTTGTCTCCTCTGTTGTTAGCTCCTGCGTCTCCTCTGTTGTTAGCTCCTGTGCTATCCATCCTGGCGCCGGTTCTTCTTTATACTCTGTTTCTTCTGCTATTTCTGCCGCCATTTTTATATCCCTCCGTTGTCTTCCCTCTTCTTTACGATATTATAACTTATCCCTATTCCATTCTCAAGCCATACAAAGCCCCCGCTGCTATCCAACATATATGTCTTCCTGGATTTACTCAATCGCTTGCTGTCTGGGTTAAATTCTATTATTATTTTATTTCCTTCCACTTTGAAGCTCATCTTTTTTCCCTCCTTTTTTATTTTTCCCCCTTCAGCCTTTCGGTCTTTTTGGGGGGTATTGTTTGGTTGTATGGTTATTTGTTTTTGGTATATATAAAGCTTTAATTAGGGGTTAAAGGTCTTACCTGATTGGATAATAAAATTTTAAAAAAAATTTAAATTTTAAAAAAATTTTAAAATATTTAAACGTTAAAAAATAACGTTTAATCCAATTGAACCGATGATATATCAGTAGTTTAAATTTCAAAGTTTATAGATTGGTATTACGCCATAACTACGTCACCCATACGCCACCAATAGTTCTATATAGCCACAGTATGGGCATATCCAATCCCGTGTATAATCCTCCTCAATTTCTACTCCCCAACCACACCAATAACATACTTTGATCATGGTTCTACGGATTGTACCCCAGTCCAAGCTCCATCTCATATCACAGATGTCTGGATAACGACTCCGCTTATACAATGGTGTATTTGAGTGGATGCCATCTCATATCACAGATGTATATAAAACACTTTTATCTATATAAAATAGGAATTATAAGTTATGGAAAAAAATAAGCTCCTTTTTAAGAAGGAATTGGAGGCAGGTTTAAAGCATATACGCCGTGCAGCGGATCTGACAGATTGTAGCCTCTGCATTAAAGACTTAGCGTTTGTTGAGCTGATAATAGAGAATCTTATTGAGTTAATAGAGGGTTCACAAAGAGAAAAAAAGGAAAAAAAGGAAGAAAGAAGTAGAGAAGTAAACGGGTCTATTCGTACTCGCTAACTCCACAACGCCCGCAGCTCTTTTCTTAGGTCTTTTATTCGTGCAACCATCCTCGCACATTCCGCAAAATTTCTCGGTTCAGCACCAAGTCCAGCCTTCTCCTTGACCGCTCCGAAATCCCCTGCCATACACAGGGAGTACAACTCTGGTATATCCAGTTTTTCAACAACTTCCATGACTTTTGAACGTGTATCTGGACCCCATGCCCCTTTAATCGCTCTGAGCTTTTCGATAAGGTCTGGTGGCGCTTCCTTCCATGCTTTTTCAAATTCCTCTCTAAGCCCTGCTTCCTCTGCTACTGAACGCAGGCAGTCTCTGGGGGTAGGAGATGTTTCAATGCAGTCCCTGAATCTATCTTTTAGATCTTTGGGAAATAGCCCCTCAAGCTTTTTCCTGAATTCTATTGCACCTTCTACGCTCCATGCGCCATCCGCTATTGACTTTATCTTACTTCTCAAATCCGCTAACTCTCCAGCCATATTACCACTCACCTGTTACTATTATATAATTGTTTTTATATAAAGCTTTTGATAGAAATAAGCGATTAGAAAGTTTTTTTTATGGGTTTTGAAATATTCTTGGATATAGAATGGATTTATATGAAAGAAGTGAGGAAGAGATAAAGGAGATAGAGGAGAAGATATTAAAAACAATTTTCATTACAAAAGCAAAGAGAATAAAAAGTAAACAGCGGAAAAAACTAAAAACAGGAGAGATACGAACTTATATAAGAACCGATTATTTTGTTCGCCTGCCCTCGGCGATGGGGGAGAAGAGAAATAAAAAAATTGCTATACTGACCTGGGAAGGGTTTGAGGATTTATTGACGATAAAAATGATTTATAACCTCTCAGATAACGAGCTTACATGGATTTTACTTGATATTTTAGCGCATGAAAAAAGGAAGATCTAAGGGTCGAGGAGAATAATACTCCTCTCCTTTATGTTTCGTTAATGCGAGTCCTGTCAAACAATGATCACACTTAGGGCATCTGCGACACTTTTCCTCTAAGTCTTTCTTCTTATACCTTTTTTTATCCCGTGGGCAATAGAATTTCACCATCTATTTGATACCTGCGATTATTTTTTTCTCTTCCCCCACATCTTTCTATACGCTGTTGATAAGTCTTTAAACTTAGCTACACATGACATGCAATCTCGGTAGTTTGTTGGTGTGAATGGTATATCTAAACGCCTTGCAACTTCCATGAATTCTCCCTCGACACATAAATGGTATAGCTCAGATATATCAAGGGATCCTGCAACTGCTTCTGCCAGGGCTCTATCAGCATCTGTCCATAAATCATCAATCCCTCTGAGTTCCTTTTTTATATCCTCTGGTACTTTTTCCCATGCTTCTTCAAATTTCCTTCCGAGACCGTATTTGCGCGCAACGAGAACCAGACATGTAATTGGCGCCGGCAAACTACATTCTTTGCATTTATAAAAGATTTTTCCCTCTATATCTGGTGGTATTTTCCCTTTGAGGCAGTTTCTGAAATCATCTCTTGTCGCTTTATCCATCAGATCACTAAGTACTTTTCTGAACTCTACAAGTGCTGGATGTGCCCATATCGTAGACATCCGCTCACGTAAATCTTTTCGTAGATGCGATAAATCCTCTCCCATGCTTATTGATTTATTTATTTAGTATTTAAATAGTTTTCGGTTTCTTCCTCTCTTTGAGATATTGAGATATTATAGAAAAGCAATCGCGGGTGGTTTTTGGTTTTTTTTGTAAGCCCAACTCGTTCATTAACTGTTCAAATTTCCCGTCCGAGCAGAGCTTATATAGATGAGGTATCTTTTTTTCTTTTGCGTCCTCTCTCATTCGCTCACTGATAGTTTTTTTTGAAATTTCATGCGCTTTTTTTGCCTCTTCTTCTGGTATGAGTATTTCACCTGCAAGATTTATTGTCTGTATCTTACCCTTTGCGATCCAATTAGATATTGTCTTAGGGTGTACATGTACCAAATCCGCAAGTTCATGTATTGTGTATAATCTTGCCATAGATGCGCGGGGGAGGGTGGTATTGGTTAGGTTTTTACCATGAAATAAAGGTTTATATAAAGAAATACTTTTTTATATACTATAAAAAGGTAAGATATAAGATGGTGGAGTAAAGAAATGCTAAAAGAACTAATAGCGTCCTTAAAGGAAAAGTTAGAAAAAAGACATACAGTTACTATAGACGATGAAGAACCAAGAGCAGCGCCAATAGAAGAGAATGAAAGCGATGAATTTCCTAAAGAACAGATACTTATTAAATTTAGGAGTCGCCCCGGGGAAGATGCGATAGATGTCAATCATGAATTCACACATATACCCAGTGAAGACGAAATTAAAGAGGAATTTGGACCGGGTTTGTATAACGTGTTTGTACAAGAAGAAAGGGGGAAACGCCCTAAATTGCGGAGGCGATATAAGATCCCTGGGCACCCGACACTCCCCGTTGATGTATATGAACTCAAATTAAGAGTTAGCGAAGGTGGTCAATTATTCGATACTAACATTGAGTTCCCAGGACCGATACCCCCATCGCGGGAGGAAATTATTAATTCGCTCGGCGGCGGAGGGTATGTTAAAATCAATGCAAAAAATAAGGAGGGACGTATTATCTGGTCAGAATGGTATGATCTCTCAGACATAGAACCCCCTGAAATTTATGTTAGGCGCGACAACTCCATTAAATCGCTGTTGGAAAAGGAAGTAGAAAAGAAGAAGCAAAAAGTAGAAGAGGAGATTATTGAGAAGATAAAAGAAGAGGGGAATGGGAGAGGTAAAAGTAAATTTGATGCTGCGGTAGACAAGCTCATCGAAAGCATCGAAGATAAAAAGCTCGATAGGCTTGAGAAAGCAATTGAGGTTTTTGTTGAGAGATTAAATAAACATGGAACTAATGGGACAGAAACGAAAAAAGGGTTATCTGATATAGCCTTTAGTGAATCGTACCTAACTAAACTCAGATTACAAGAGAAAATTATAAGCGAGCTTGCGAAGAAAGATCCCGAGGCTGCGATGAGTGCTTTAAAAGAGATGCCGGATGGAGTCACCATAGGGATGAATCTTGCGATCGCCGGCACCGGGCTAATAGAAGTTTTAAGAGATTATATGAGAGATAAAACAAAAGAAAGAAGGAGGCTGCTATACGAAAGGAAAGGAGAAAGTGGAAGGAAGGAAGTAATAAAAGAAGAGTTATCTGAAGAGAAGAAAGAGAGGGAAGAGATAGTAGAAGAAGAGCCGATACCTATGGAAATTGAGACAGGTGATAAGGGGTTTGAGGTAACTTTTGATATAGGGGAGGATTGAAATGAAAAACTTTGGGAAGATTTTAGGCGCGATATTAACATCGCCGAAATTCATAGAATATATCAGTAAATCAGACCTTACGGAGCTATTTAATCAAGCGTTAATGGTGCCTGGCTTTAGAGAGAGATTGAAAGATTCATTGATAAATTTAGGTCTTGATCTCCGAGAGCGTTATGAAATAAAAAGCTGGGACTGGTATACAGATAGCGAGACCAATAAACTCGTAATTAAACTTTCGATTGATTCTGGAGACATGCAGAAAGATTTTATCGAACATTTCTATAGATTTTTAAATGATTTACGAACTAAGTTTGGGAAAGGTTTTGATAATTTTTTGAAGATATACAAGATAAGCAACATAAAATGTTATGAAAACGAGCTTGATAATACTGTCAGTATCGAGGCAGTTACACCGAAAGCAAAGAATTTTGAAAACTTACTTACGAAAGTTTTAGATATTTGTAAGTTAGATATAAGTTTTGAGGAAGGTGAGGGAATGTAAATGGTAGAGGAGAAGAAAAGTAAAAGGGGGAAGAAAAAAACTAAGCGCGCAGAAGATACGTTAGGTATAGAGCTTTCAGATGTGAAGGTAGAAAGTGAACTCGCAAAGATGACAGTTGAGGAAGCAGTAAAGCAGGAAGGGATATTACCGATTAATCCTGTTGATATAGCAGATGATGAGACGTCTGAAAAAATAGGAAGAGAAGCGGGGATGATTTGGGGTGCTTCTATTTACACGTTAGTAAAAGCATTTACGAGAAATGATCTGCCGGTAAGTAAGCGCATCAGGCTTGGGATGAAAGGATCGCGTCCCATAATAAGCGCATTTATACAAGGAATTGAAACAGCAGCGCATCTTTCACAAATAGAGAACTCAATATTAACGGAGGCGAGAGAAATACCGAGAAAGAACACACCCACTGCACATGATGTCATAGTAGAATTAAAAAACCGTATTGAAGCTTTAGAAAAGGAAAACGAAGCGTTAAAAAAGAGAATATCTTAAAACGCTATGAAAGCAGAGCATAGCGAAGATAAACCTCGGATCAAAATTCAGGTAGGATTAAGGGAAATGTTAGAGAAACATGGAACTTCTGTTTTATATTTTTTAGAGCAACAAAAACGATCATCAGAAAAAGCCATCTTGTTTCCTGCAAAAACTTTTATTGATTTCATCATCAATAGCGACCGAGGGAAATGGTGTACCGATTTCTTAGCCCGAAAAAAGTAAAAGAAATGGCTTCAGTACACTATCCTGTATTTCCCGATAATAATCCAATAATCGTGAAGCGAAATAATACCAATGTCTTTCAGGAATTCTATAGCTTCCGCTCTCTCAATGCTTTCAAAAACATCTTCTTGCTCTTTTTTACACTGATTAGGTATGTTTATTTTCAGCTTCCTTCTCATCACCACCCCATTAAGTTAATATATATAAATATATAAATATATAAATACCGAAAATGAAGTGGGCAAAATCACCGTACTGTTACAAATGTTACAAATGTAACATTACAGATGTAACAGATGTAACATCCTAATGATCCATCGGCGGTTCTTTCTTTATATTTATATTTATATTTATATTTATATTTATTTATTATAAATTGAAGAGAGAAGGAGGGAGATAAAATGCCTTGGACACCTCTAAAAGGGATCGCAAGAGCGATCATAAAACAAAAAGAAAAAGCAGTGAGAGTATCAGAGTTTAAGAGGGCTTTGATGAATGAGATAGGAGTAACAGGGAAAGATACGCTGAGAAAATACATTAGAATAGCGGAAGAGATGGGGTGGATAGAGTTTGATGGTGTAGATATTCTAAAGCTATATCCTGAGCGTATAGAAGAGCGTTGGAGGTGAAACTTTTGCCCATCCGTAGAATAGTGATAGAAGTCACAGAAGATGAATACGCGGATTACTTAGAAAAGAAAGGTGCAAGAACCTGGAAAGAAATTTTACAACAAGGCTTGGCGAGAGACCAGGAAAAACCATTCACCAGAAATAACGATGGGGACCTGATGCTCGATGTGGAATGGCTTGACCGTATAGAAAGAGATTTCATAGAATATTTTAGAGGAATGAGCGAAGTAGGAAATAAAACAGTAATAACAAGATATAAACGGGAATACGGCTGGAATTGGCTGAAAGCAAAGACAAGGGGTTTAAAGCTTGATGAAAACGATTTAATGAGTTTATTAGTTCAATTAGAAACAAGAGCAATGCAGGGCTTGAAAGAAAGCTCAGAAATAAAAAGGATTGGTTTAACAGAGCAACAATTGAAAATAATGAAAGAAAAAGATTACAGACAGTTTAAGTTATTTCTCGCATATCTCAGCGATAGAAACGAACTGGACTATAAAAAAATTGATAGCTGGATACTTTCACGCATAGCAAAATACGGCGATCATTATTCCCGACAGGAATTGATAAGGGATTTTCTGGTAAGATACGAAAAAGAGTGCCATGAACTCAATAAACCGTGTGATATTCCTATTGATACATGGATAAAACAACCAAAAACAACAACAACATAAACCTTTATATATACCAAACACATAACCAATAATCGGTGATGCAAAAAATGGTCGCCAAAGAAGAAGATGGAAATAAAGAAGACAGAACCGAACTGCTAAAAAAGGGCGCGCAGCGCTTGAGATGCTCTGTTTGTGGCGCCCCCGCGCGCTTGAGGGTGAGGGATAGAGCGATAGTGTGCAGAGATGGAGGGCATATAATCTTTCCTGACGGGAAAGTAGTGATGCCCGATGGGACAGTTACATCGCTGGAGGAGTTGAAGGAAAAAGGGATAATAGGAGGTGATGAGGAGGAATGAGATTGGAATTGAAAGAACTGGCAGAGGAACTGGAGAGACAGAAAAAGAACTCAAAGGATGCGGTTGTTAGCACAAAGGAACTCCATACATACGTAGAACCAATGGAAAGAGAACTGAAACTCACTGCCTCAACCATAGGCGCCTATCCCCTTACGGAGTGGGCGCATACGCAGCTCGCAGAGAAGACGGGGATACCGGTGAAATACTATCAGCGCATGAAGGAAGAAGGGCATCTTGAACTCTTAGTGGAGAACGTGAATACGTGGCTATCACATAATGACAGCGATGTCCTGGTAAGAGTTTTAGACGGGAATGTAAGGGCGATATTAAGCAATCGCTATCGGGTGATGGATAATTACGATTTGCTCTTCGCAGCGCTTGACGAATTCAAACAGCATGGTGTTGAAATTCACAGGTGCGACCTCTCGGATACGCACATGTACATAAAAGTGGTAAAGCCTTACGAGATACAAGAGATAGCAAAAGATGATAAAGTCGTTCCGGGACTGGTGCTAACAAACTCAGAGGTCGGTGCAGGTGCTCTTAAAGTGGAACCGTTTATGTTACGGCTGATATGCGATAACGGGCTAATCGGCGAGAATGCTGTAAGAAGGATACATTTAGGGGGACGAAGAGAAAGAACAGACGATATTTGGTCAGACGAGACATGGAGAAAGAGAGATGAAACACTATGGAGCGAAATGCGAGATGTCATTAGAGCGACGTTTGATCCAGAGATATTCGAGGAGTGGGTAGATAAGCTGAGACGCAGTGCAGAAGTGGAAGTGGAATCACCAACACGGGCGATTGATAATATCTCAATAAAGTACAATATCCCAGAAGAGAAGAAGAGAGATTTACTGGACTATTTCACCACAAAAGAAGCGCCTACACAGTGGGGACTCGCAAACGCTATCACAAGAGCGGCACAAGATGAAACAAATCCAGAGAGGCAAATAGAATTAGAGAAAGCAGGTAACGAGGTAGCAATTCTCGAACCTGAAGAGTTTTTGCGGCTCACAGAAGAGGAACCAAAAAAGAAGCCGAGGAGGGAATGAAACCCGTAAAAACCTTTAGGACGGTAGCAGATATAGAGTTCCCGAACGAAGAACTACTCACAGACGTACCTGTCGTTATAAGTTTTAAACATAGAGTTATAATAATTCTCGGCGAAGACAAACGTGCACAGGGCTTCATTCCATTCGAGGCAATCAGAACTCTCTTCTGGAAAAAGGTAGCACCTCAAAAAACTCCACTCCCCACATTTTCTCCACCTTCGCAGTGGTATCGTTCAGAATAGGTAGAATGAGCAATATAGAAAAGTTGATAAAACAGAGCAGGAAAATGTCGCCGTGGGCTGCCGTAGGTTACTTAGAGCATCATAGGTGCCTGAAAGTGCGCAAATTTCGGAGGCTTATCATGGAACTAAAGAAGGTAAAGGAAGCAATGATACTCATCGAACGCGAGATAGAAACACGCAAAAGAGAACTACAGGTAAAAAGATAATCTTTTCTTTTCTTTTTATTTTTTATCTCCCTCCCCGCGGGGGGAGCGCCGGCGGTGCTTTTCAATCCATAATTTTTTTAAATAATAAAAATCATATTTTCTATCATGAGAAAAACGAGAGAATATATGGGTAAAGGGAAGATAGTAATTCCAGCCATAGTTCTTTTTCTTTTAGCCACTGCTAATATAGTTTCAGCAAACTTGAACTACGGGATTCAAATGACGGCAGAAGAAGCTTCCTCAGCAAGCGTAACTGAGAACCTCAAATATATAACTGATAGTGAAAGAGTATTCTATGGTTCAAACTTAGAGCTTACGCGATCAGATTTTATATACGAACATACCACAACTTTCAATTCAAACGAAATTACTACAGCAACGAACTATACATACCATGGATCAAATAACAACGGTATTATAGTAGGGACAACACTAATTGAAAATGTTGGTGCAGGAAATATCCAGGCTAATAATAGCTGCCGCGCAGCAGCATCCGGGATAACAGCAAATAGCGTCTCAGCGTTAAATACAATGACCTCGGTTCATACTACCCCATACAATATTGAACACTCATATATGATCAGAGGGAAAAAGGGAGGACTTAAAACAGGTATTAACGAGTACAAAAACACCACATTCAGAGCAAAGATAACCAATGCACAGAATTTCTCTCTAACCGGTTCCGTTGAATGGTCTGTACCTGGACCTATAGCTACACAACCCGTACCAGCAACAAACGGATTAGCAAAACTATGTGTATGGCAGGGCGTGACACCTATAGAGTATATTTTCCCTATACAGGAAAAATGATCAAACATTTCGCATTGCTCTCGCGCGGTGACCACCGAGATGCGCTCTATGCAGCAGCAGCAACAAAACCCATCCCTAAAAAATTCAGTTTACGCGATAAACAAACCCCTGTAGTAAATCAGAATGGGATAGGTATCTGTGTACCATGTGCGCTATGTTCTACGATTGAACCTTTTTATAAGGAAGATCTATCCGAGTGCTGGATCTATCAGAGACGATCGAATGCAGGAGAGGGTATGGAACTGCGTGAAGCTCTCAAATTAGTACATAAACAAGGGACATGCACCGATAGCTGTTTCCCTCTTTCTTCGTTATGCAAGCGTAAAGTTTGTACAGAGGAAAAAATAAACGAAGAGAGTAAGATGTATAAAATCACGAGCTACCACAGAGTCTTTCACGATATTCCAGGAACATTATATGCTAACCAATCTCCTATTTTCGCTGCTATACCAGTGTATTCAAATTGGGGTAGCGATGGGCATATCCCTATGCCAGGAGGTGATTTCCTTGGTTATCATGGTATTTGTATCACAGGGTACGACCTAACACAAAAAATATTGGAGTTTAAAAATTCCTGGGGTTCTTCGTGGGGCGATAACGGATATGGGTATCTCCCTCTTCTTTACCCGATACCAGAGGCGTGGGTAGTTAAAATAGAAGAAACACCTTCTCCAATCCCTTTAAGTATCGTTAGCGCAACCATCAAAAACAAGTCAATTTTCGGAATAAAAGCGGAATTATTAATTTATAGCACGCAAAAATGTATGTTGAAAATACGTCCAGGGCTATTCAATTTCCCGAAGATAATCCATAAAGGCATGAACAGAGTTATACTGTACATACCTTATAAATTAAATAAAGTAAGCCTAATTAGATTACAGTTTTATAATACAGAAAAAGTAGAATATGAAGCTAAACTCACAATATCAGCGGACCTTAAATATAAGAAAATAAATTAAAGATGAATGTAAATGAAATAGAGGAAATGGAGGTAGCAGACCAGATTCATAGTCTCATAGAGGCTATACAATATCTTGATGACGAGAAGCATTTAAGTACAGCTATATCGGCTTGTGCCGCTCTTTTGGTAAAATTTTCTAACACGCCACTTGAAGCTTTTGGTGCTGTTAAAGTACTGGAGCATACACTAACAACGCTGGTAGATAAGGCATATAAAAACATATAAAAATGGATATATATAGAAAATACGGGCTTACGAAACGGATAGCAGCAGCAAAAGGAATACACCCTTTAGATTATATTAAAATAGAATCACCAGAATTCGCTAAAGAAGCATCAACTATCCCATACGAAGTAGCGGATTTAATAGAAAAACAGGAATTAGTATGGACCCTTTCAATAGAATCTACATACGGGCAGCGGCGCAGATGGAATGAATTTTTAGCTATCAGGGAACTCTTACAGAATTCGCTCGATGCTGAACACGAAGCAGTCGGCTATGATAAGATAGCCGTAAAAATAGAGGAAAATAAGTACGGGACATGGATAAAAGATAGGGGAAAAGGGATTACATATAAAGCATTTATACTTGGTGGCGAAGAAAAAGACTGCCAGATGCGCGGAGCTTATGGAGAAGGTTTAAAACTAAGTTTGATATGGTTCACAGTTTTATCCGGCGCCCCTCATAGGATATACTTCTTCACTCGCGGCGGTATTGTTTTTTCATGTTATTATTCAAAACTCGCAGATGCTTTGGTAGTTGTATTCGGGAAAAGCAAATATTCAGCAGGTGGGACACACGTGTTTCTCTGGCGTTATTTTATCCCGAAAGACATATATGCAAAGCTATACTATAAAACAGCAGGCTTAAAAACCGTATGTAAAAGCGTATACAGTCTTGCGGGATGTACCGTGGATATGCCGAACCTTGTTTTATCTCCTGGCGGTTTATTGTATGTTAGAGACATCTATGTCAATGATATTCCGAAAATAACAGAAAGAAAGCCAGCTTACTTCTCATATAATCTCTGGTGGGTTGATTTAGAACCAAACAGGGTAATGGTAAATTCAATGTGGAGTTTTAGAAGAGAAGTCGCACATGTACTCGGATCATGCCCTGCAATTACTGAAATAATAGAAAAGAGTCTTATAAAGAAATATTATGGTGGCATACAGTATTTCAGGCTTGAAGATAAGTACTTTGAAACGGGCATTGATTATTCTGTAGCTATTATTGATGAAAAAGTTGCTGAAGCAGTACAGCAGTTAGCGAAAAAGCATAATATAACAGCATACTCATCACATGGTGATTTTGATGGCATGTCCGCAGTTGCACATGAAGGTGGTGTATGTGTACTCGTACCAACAAACATGTTTCCATTTTTCTCAAAAGTCCCTAAAGCAAGTGAGTTCGTGGTGAAACATGTAGCATCCATGTTGGAAGGTATGATCCCCGTAGACGAGCATACTTTTTCCGGTTATGTCCGTGGTCGTTTACAGGTTTGGCGGCTCTGGAAAGATTATGTATGTCCTGTAAATGTCAAGATAATAAAGGGGAGCAGGAGCTTTTATAGCGAAAAATCAAAAACAATCTTCATAGCTGAGAACGATTTAACATGGTATCATGATGAAGTTTTTATACACGAGTTAGCACACGCGTATGGCATAAAAGAATATAAATCAGCGCCTGATTTATCAGAGAATTTCGAGAGAGCACTTGCTAAAGTAGCAAAAGAGATCTTCTATTTTATGGAAAATAAACAAAATCGGGCTGCGGTGGATAGATGCGATCGCGGCTGTATTTACGCAACACCAAAAACACCAGAAGAATTCTTTGGTGATATTTATAAAAAACTCTCAACTAACGCAATTTCAGAGTTATTGTACGATCCTGTAATGTTTATCATTTTTGTTAAGCCAGCTACAGGAGCAGAATATTTTTTCCGCGTATGTTATCTTCAAGTGGAAAAAATACCTGTTGAAGAGGCGTATAACAAGTCCGTAAAAGAAAGATTGAGAACATTAAAAGAAGCCTGGGACAGATATAAACGAGGGGAGATAACCAGAGGAGAAGCAAGAGCAATACTTGAGGATGGAGGACTGCCAGCAATGATTACCGAGGCATTAGATGGTAAGCAACTTACTATTTATTTTTATGATATTAAAGAAGATAGATATAAATACTTAGAAACTATAGAATAACATGACCGACTACATATATGAGATAGGTGAGCAAAAAATCTGCGAATATCTTGATGATGGGTTAAGTAGGACGGTAGTAGTCACAACGAAGGCAAGCGTACTCTACAGACCTTATAGAAACCCGCCTGAGTTCCTAAAACTCATGGCACGGTTGTCACGGCTAAGAAGGACATTAAAGAAATAAAAACCTAAAATTCAGAAAATCTAAGACCCTTCTCAATTAATTCACCATAGGCGCGATCCAAACGTAACCCTTTTCTCTTTGCATATTTTATAACCCTTTTTCTAATATCCGCCCCCAATCGCACTTTAATCCTTAAAATTTCACTTTCATCCTCTATCTTCCCTCCCCCCTCTCCCTTTTTATCTCCCGGCAGCATATCTTCAATTATGTATATAATTGTATCTTTTTAAATCCATTATTTAAACCATTTACAAACCCATACCGTACCTTTTTTATATAACTTCAAAAATATTAATTAAAGGTGATATAGAAATGGCGGAAGAGAGGAGACCCGGATGGTTAGGTGTTGTGGAAGAGTTCAGTCACAGCGAAGTCGGTTTTACGTTCATGGGAGTCGTTTTTGACAGTATCATACACATGATCACCGAGTCGGCGCTCGATAGAATACTGGAGAGTTATTACCCAGATAGCTACCCGCTATATAGTACACTCGCGGCTTCCGGCACATATACAGCGCTGGGGATAGGGATAGCAGCATGGGGGCATAAAGTACGCTACCCCGTTCTACAATATGTTGGATGGGGGATGGTATTCTCAGAGATAAGCAGTTGGCTGGATATGGTACGTGTGAGCTTTGAACTGAGGACCTAAGTGGGAGTATAAAAAGAGGTGAGAAAAAAAGAATGGCATCATCAAGGGTGGTAAAGGTGAAAAAGAACAAGAAAAGGAGCCTATTAGCAAGAGCAGCAGCATCGGCACCAGCGCCAGCACCGACGCCAGCGCCAACTGCAGGACCGGTAACGAAAGAAGAAGAATTGCCGATAATGGGCACGGAACTATAAGAAAGGAGGGACTGAAAGATGGGAATAGAGCGTGTTGATAATTGGGAGTTGGTGATACAGGGCAGTGATCTAACTAATGGCAGATACAAAATCGAAGACGCACATATCCGTGCAGCACTGATTAGGGAGATAGGTACGGATTCCCCAAAACCAGTAACATTCGGGATAAGAGATAGACCGTATATAACAATTGATAAATACATTGCACCGTATTATAAAGCAGCTCATAATCTCAATGTGATGCGTGCAAGCACGAAGACGGGTTTGAAGTGGGGCTTTACAGGTTATGAGTGGCCGCTTCCGGTAGATACTGAATTAGAGTTTTCAGGCTTGGAAACAGACCAGCGGATATATCTCCGAGGAACGCTATATAAGAACGTACTATCAACAGATGACCCGATAAACAGGTATCTTATGGCACGTTCGGTGGAGATCGCGTACAAACAATTACGCCCGCTATACTGGAAAGATGTCCTCATACCATCAGAATTTGGTCCCGGTAAGCAGTTCGTACTGGATACATCAGGAGCGGTACCTGCTTTAGTAGAGTGGAATCCGCAGGATCCAAGGTACACAATAGCACCATCAGCAAACATATATTTCGTTATCAGGAACACTATTCAGGTGCTCTGGCCCGATGAGAACGTTAAACCACAAGATGTAGAGTTCCGCATCAAGCATGACCGTATAGACGTAGGTGCGCAGCCACGGCTGGATCACATGTTCCTCCCTCCTTCAGATGGGACAACGAGAATTGTAGAGGAATGGTTATACTTCAAGAGCCTATCGGATTGTGAAACGAAATGGGATGACTCGGTTGCCAATGTTACAACAGCACAGGAATCAGGTGAAGGTTTTGTGAAAGAGGGTACTTATTCGGCAAAGATTTCAATCGGGACCGATTTTACTACAGGAAAAGTGTCATACGTCGCATGTGACCCCACGGTTGATATAAGTGCATTCAGAGCGGTCGGGTTCTGGATAAGAGCAAGTGAGGCTGTACCTGCTGGGACGTTCGATTTATATCTCTGCGAGACAGATGACGGAACAAATCCGTTAGAGATAATAAAAATACCGAGGTTAGAAGCAGGTGAATGGACATACGTAGTCGGGTTCCTCAAGAGACCAAATGTGGATAATGCGATAGCGAGTGTTGCATTATATGCAAACAGCGACCCAGGGGAAGTGGATATATGGATTGATGATATAAGACCGTTACCAAACAGACTGACACAGAACCCGATGGCTGGTACAGAACACATAACAGAATACAGTCCCGCAGATGCAGGACTGAAGATAGAATCAATTAACTACGCCACAGGCGAGATAGTGTTCTCATACGATAAAGTCCCAGAGAGGGCGTTACTGACATACTATGCGCTAAGGAGCGGTGGCGGAAGGGATATATTCAGCCTCAGAGAGATCAGTAAAGAATACCATACAGTGAGGTATCCACACAAGCAGAGCTATGTGTTCCGAAACGTTGGTGATGAATCACCGACCGGTACTGCGTACATGGATATATATACGCTGGCAGAGTATCATCAAGAGATACCAGCAGCTCAGAGGATACCTTCAGACGTATTCGCAGCAGCAAGACCGCTACTCGTATAAAAAACTACTCCTTTATTTTTTCTATTTACTAATGGAGGGGAGAGGTAAAGAGATATGAAGCTGGGCACATTGAGGGTTGTCTATGTACATGCATGGGATGAGATAGGAGCGAGCGACTATAAACAGGATTACGCAACATGCCGGGAAGGCGATAAGCTTGAGTTCGCACTCGATGGTATGATTGTAAACTTCGATAAGAAAGAGAACGAAACACTCCTCGATTCACAGGTAACAATAGACTTCTCGATAATAACTGCGGAGAAAGAGGAAGTTTTGTTAAGTGGATTCCCCTATTCATGCAGAGGCACACGCAACAACCCGAAATATATACCGCTATCAAAAGAGACAGGTTTCCCACATGTACCGGCGGGTAAAAAGTTCTATTACAAAATCACAAACAATAACGACACTTTCAAAATATTAGGTGTAGCAATAGCTGTTTTTGGCTATCCGGTAATTGGTGATTGAGAATGCCAGAAGGCTACCCGCTACTAATGCTCATAATTGAAGTAACAGAAGCTGTAGCATTGATAGCTGTGATCATAGCACTCATCTATCTCTGGCGCCAGATACAGGTGCCCAAAGAATAAAGGAGGTGATATAAAAAAATGGACCTCTACAAAATCATAATGTGGGTTGTCGTAGCTGCGATAATAGGCTTTGTTGTTTACTACGTTTATACCCACTTCATAGCGAAGAAAGAAGAATAAAAGCTGGTAAAAGATGGTGGATCACGAAGAGACACTTGGAAGGACGCTTGTAGAAATAAAAGACCTGCTGGAGAAGATTTTATCATCGCTTGGCGGCGCGAAAAACGCAGATAACTGGGACCATGACCACTGCACTATCGGGGAACCGGGCACACCAAAGCGACTACCTCCGATGAAAATACCGAATGGCATGGAGGTTGTTGTACGTGCATTACCGAAGAATACCGGAAGCGTTTATATAGGCAGAAGCAAACAAATGGTCTTGAATCCCGATAAGCGGATAGAACTCGCGCCAAAGGACTATACCAGGCTACGAGTCTCGGATACCAGTCTGATATGGGTGGATGCAGATAACCCAGATGAGGGTATTGATTTCTGGTGTGAAACTACATAAATAAAAAATGGCAGATTATGGACCCGGATCGGGTAATGCAGTTATAAAGGTGGTTGTATATGCACTGCCAGAGTTAGGAGACCTCATCTTTGAAGAACCATCGGAACCAGTTGAGCTGAATCCCGGTGAGACAAAGAAACTTATTGCGCACAGCGAGCCGAATGCTAACTGGATATTATCTGCGATTGGTGCGACGGATGCAGATTTCAGCGAATACTGGTTAAAAATAGGTGATAAGGAAACAACACACACAAAAGAACCTTTCGGGCTGTTTAATGACCCTTTTAACCTGAATCCTGCAATTAAAGTATCGAAAGGCATAGAAGCGGGCTATTATGTCAAGCTTGCTGACGATGCACCGGGTCCGGTAGATTATGTAGCAAAAATGATAGGTTATAAGCTATGAAGAGCAGCGGATATATAGGGAGATGGGGAATAGCAGATATAGCGAGGCTGGATTTACTCCGGTACTTCCCCTTTATAGATACGGAACTGATGAGGAGAATAGAGCAGGAACAGCTCGGTACAATAAACCAGCCCGCAACAGGGACAGGGATGCGGGGCGGTGAGCAGATGCTACAGAAGCCACCAGAAGGAGTGTTACGAGGCGAGTCAATATTTGATAGAAAGACAGAACAATCAGAGATGAAGGAATTATATTTAAAAGCGAAAGAAAGGCGGATAAAATCGTTAGAGAGGCAGGAACGGTTAAAGAAAGAGGTAGAAATAAACGAATAAAGGATAGGAGGTGTAGATAGAAATGGCGAATCTACCGGATTTGAATCCAGCAGAGATTGGTATAATCGCGTTCTGGAACGCGCTGGACCACTGGAATGGTAACGGCGAACAGTCAATAAACCCTACGGATTGCATTAGTTTTTTTGACGAATATGAAGTTTATGACAACGGTATCCAGGGCTGGAAATCTTTAGTAAGCGGCAGGCATTTCAATGCGCGAGTGAAGACTGATGGATGGATGGTGGCATGGATAGATAGGACGAACACATTTGCATACCCAAGTAAACCTGCTGATGAGTTTGGTGAGAACGCACACAAGGGTTATTATGATATAATTTACGATTGGATGACAAGCTCTCTTTACACATACACAACGTTACAGTATATAATAGATGCTTTATATAACAGACTTTCTAATAAATCTTCTTTTACGTTCTCAAAAGATGACGTAGGGCACTACTGTTATGAATTTCCGGATGCAAACATAATTACAATCACAGGAATCAGTGGTACTGTAACCAGAACAGGATATATTCAATATACACCAGAAACAACTCTTTACTATGTTAGTATTGCGTGTGGAACTAATGCTCATATTTATGGTGGTGCCTATATAAAATTTGCAGGCAATACTTTAATATCATCACCATCTCAGCCTAAATATTTTTATGCAACTGCTGACATTTTAGCTGAAAACTGGATGCCAAATCCAAGCGTAGATTACTCATTAAGTTGTAAGCAGATGTACGCAGTAGCTGCTATTATACTCCTTTGGGCATAAAGAATGGGTGACATAGTAACTTCCAATATGGATGTAGATAAGGATCTCTCCACAACAGAGCCAGCCGCATCTGCTGAGTCAGGGGTAGGCGGTGATGTGATGGATGAGGTGAATATAGCTAACCGACCGCTACGCCGGTACTTAAACACTTTAATCCGACCGGGCTTTACAAACGACTACACAGAAGCACAATTCACAGATATACCCGGGATAATAACAACAGGCATGCATGTTGAGATGAATTTACCATGTGGTGCAAGTGGAGCCTGGGGTTCGTTACAGCAATATGATTTGAAGCCACTGAATGCTACGATCCAATGGAGTTTCGATAGTTTCAAGACCGTTATGAAGTCACAGGCTATAACCAGTGTAGAATACATATCGGGTAGCGGTGTGCCGGGTTATGTACTCAAAGGCGATAACGATCCCGATGCGGGCGATACTGACCGAGCCAAACAGGATTTTAAAGTGTTACCTATTAAAGGCTATGAGCAGGAAAATATAGATTTGC
>Ga0190313_1000618_pt1 | contig 20708 bp, 26 predicted proteins | sample 4870071011_MG_FD_169989 | JGI IMG/M metagenome (GOLD analysis project Ga0190313, IMG submission 169989) | Hydrothermal vent sediment bacterial communities from Southern Trench, Guaymas Basin, Mexico - 4870-07-10-11_MG | ecosystem: Environmental > Aquatic > Marine > Hydrothermal vents > Sediment ...
GGCATTCATGAACCACCTACAGCTACCTTGAATAGCTCAATAACGAATTTGAGGTATTCCTGTAGGCCCTTAAGGCCGTACTCTAGGGCCTTGACGTAGTAGTTGAACTTGTCGTAGTTGTCTGTTAGTGCGAAAGCTATGGCTGGTACCCAAATGATTGACGTCAGTAGTAGCACTACTACTGATGCTACCACGAGCCTACGTAGCTTCTTATCCATGTGACTCACCCACCACTTAATCTCCTCACAAGCTCTTTAACCTCTTCGTACAGCCTACTCAGGAGGTACGTCACATGGAAAGTAGCAGTAACAACCACAAGCACCGCGAACAGGATGAGTAGCTCAACACCACCTCTTAATGCCCAGAGAATGGCCGTAGCTATGGCTAGGCCCTCAGTCAGGTACATAAGAACCAGGTGAAGCCTAGAGCCCCTCAACCACTAGACCCCGTACCTAATACCTTATATATTAGATATATTAGGTACGGGAGCATCGAGTGTTAGGTAGTTCTGTTCGGTTCTTTGTTTCTTCCCCTGAAACGTTGTTCGGTGCCGTCAGTACTGATGTGCACGCGGGGAGTAGTTTGTATAATGGTGTTACTTAACCATTACATGACTGTTCGGGTTTGATGTGTGTTGGGTGAGGCATTGTTTTATGTGTGTTCCTCACTCCTTAGCAATCTCTATGAGCTTCCTAGCTATTCTGTCCCACCTGTATTCCTTCCTAAGCACCTTCTCTCTCCACTCAAGTACTTTAGCCTTGTATTCCTGGAGGTTGTCTAGTATGTCGTGTATCTTATCCACAGCTGAGTCCACATCGACCGTATATCCATACCCCACATGAATCTTATTACCAGGTAGTGGCTGTACCTTCCTCCCTCTCCTAACCTGTAGGAACTTAGGTACGTAGTCTGTCCATGAGCCGTAATCACTTGATACGCATGGCACCCCACGAGCTAGGGCTTCTAAACACGTATGCTCAAAGCCACCTCCCCTACTGAAGTTCAGTACTATGTCTGATATGTCGTAGAGAGCTATCTTGTCTGTCTCTGATAGCCATCCATAGATGTTTATTGCCCCTAGATCCATTACTTGCTGGTACTCTATCGGGTTGGGGATGCCAGTCTTAAGTACTAGGACAACGTCATCCCTCTCAGTAGCTAACCTCCTATAGACCTCCCTAACCTCTGGCCACCCCTTCCTCTCAGCGCTATGCCATAGCCAGAAGAGTATTACCTTCTTCCTCCTCCTCAGCTTGTATAGGTATAGCTGGAGCACGGCTGGGTTTATTGATGTCGCTGGTAGGGACTCCCAGACATTAGGCATTTCGTACCATTCAGGGTCAACACCGTGAGGCACCCTATAGACTGGTGGCTTGACTCCAGACCTCCTATACACCTCAACACAGAATGTTGAGTGGGTTACTACCTTGTCGTAGAGGTTGAGTATGTAGACAGCAAGTTCGGACATGCGGTCTGAGTCACATACGTCAATACCTACTAGGCACTTAAAGTGTGATTTCCACCAGTCAAAGTACTCCCTCCTGAACCTACCCCATACATCCCTCCTCGACTCTATGACCCTATTCATAATGAATATTGCTGGGTGAGCAAACGCTACTGGGTTCGATACTGGCGTGAAGGTAGGGAATGAGAGCTCGTCAACCTCATGGACATCTACCTTCCACTTCTCCCTCATGTACTTAATGTGCTTCCTAGCTATGAGTGTGAAGCTCACGGTATGCCATATTGGGTACGCATAAACGATGTTCACCTTTACTTTCACCTAGGTGTGGGTAGTACCTCTAGTAATGGCTTGAAGGTCTTCCTGTAGTCATACCTTAATGCGTGCCTCCTAGCCTCAATACTTAATGACTTAAGTCTTGACGGGTCTTTGAGGAGCCTATGAACCTCCCTCCTAATACCCTCAATGTCTGGTTCGTGGATAAGGAACGGTACACCCCTATCGACTACCTCGTAGACCTTCAGAGGCTTAACACCGACCCCGTAGGCATTCTCGGCCGTAGCGCATGCCTCGTTATAGACTACTGGAAGACCGCATGCGTTAGCCTCAACGACTGGTATGTTGAAGCCCTCACAACTGCTTAGGCACACATAGACCTTAGCTGAGTTATAGAGGAGCGGTAGCTTATCGTATGGGAGGTTGGGCCTTGTATGTACGTAGCACGTGTATGGGAACGCCACCTGACATACCCTATCCATGAACTTCCTGTTATCCCATGAGGACTCCCAGATACCTATGCTTAGCACGTCAATGAACTTCACCGTGTCGATAGGTCTAAAGAAGTCGGTATCAATACCTACTGGCATGTATATTGAGTCCACATCAATTTCTTCCAACATCCTCTTAACCCACATGGACTGAGCAAATATGTAGTCGTAGCCCTTAAGCCATGACCTGGCCCTAGGGTCTATCCTACCCTCGGTAGTGACGTAGAGTGCTGATGGTACCCCCCTCCTTGGGGGTCTATGGAATAGCCAGTGACCTATCTGGAAGTCGAATACTAGCCTCCTCCTGACCATGATGTCTACCCAAGCACCGAGGTGTACCTGATACCCGTGCTCCTCGAGGAACCTCTTAACTGTCCTGGCTATCCTACCGAAGCCCCTCTCCATGGGTTAACCACTCAGGACCCACCTTATTAGGTTATGCACCTCAGTATCAGGTATTCTGTCGCTGAAGTTGAGGATCCTTACGTTGTTTCTGTCCTTGATGTTCCACAGGATTACTTGGTATATTGACCACACAGCTGTGGCTTCAATCCTCACAGCATCCTCACCGTCCTTCAGGACATACATACCTCTCGTGAAGTACCTCAGGAACTTACCTATCCCAGCCTTATCGAGTGGGTTCTTGACTGTTCGGTACCTCTTTAGCATCCTCTCAATGAATGTGTTTAGGTCTGGGTTGGTGAGTATGAACTTCACGTGCCTAAACCTCTCAGTTAGTTCCTGTGCGTAGACCCATGCATGTACGTCCTTAACCAGTACGTTAGGTGCTAGAACGTCTAGGGTGTTCAGTATTAGGTGTAGGGCCTCACCACAGAACGGCCTTCCTGGCTTAGGGCTTTCGGACCACTCCCTATGCCACTTACTATTCTCGTGTATCAACCCAATGAGGTCCTGAGGAAGCCTGTCGTAGTCGTACGGTACATCACCCTCAGTGTCATGTACGTGCTTAATGCCTTTAACTATGTGTGTCATTACCTCATTATTTGTTGGTTCGAAGATGCATACCCAGTTACCTACCTCCTTGAGCCTCAAGCATAAACGCTTGTAGAGCCACGTCGTGCCTGTCCTGGGGAGGCCTAGAATCATTACCTTGATGGGCATGAAATCCCCACTTATTCCTTCACCGCTTCAACATATATAGACTCTCCGTTAAATAGTAGCTCCACCTTGACAACCTTAAGGACCCTAGACACTAGCCTCCTAATGGTTGATATTACGTGGGACTCATCCCTCCAGTCAGCTAGTGACTTCCTAGCGTTAGGTACTACCACCCTCAGCTTGCCCCCCCTCCTAAGGACCCTCCTAACCTCTAGGAGGAGGTCGTAAGGCCTCAGGATATGCTCTAGGACGGCCCTAGCCAGGACAAGATCGAATGATTCGCTCCTGAATGGTAGGGGGTAGTTCAGGTCGGCCATAACCCTATCGCACCATGGGTTCATAGAGCCGAAGAGGTGGTCAAACCTCTCTGGCTGGTCTAGGGGGTGCTTAAACCAGAACTGAAGATCAACACCCACATCACCCCTACAGTACGTACCGCATCCTAGGTCGAGTATCATTGCTGTATATATGCCTTATATTCTGTATATGCGCTGTCTCTATGTTATCTTGAGGCTACTAGCTCTAGTGTGACGTCTATGCCTGTTGTTGGTGTTCTGGCCCTTACGTATGGGTATGCTATTGGTGAGTACGTCTTTATGCCCTCACCAGATGCTGATAGTGATATGGTGTCCAGTAACCTCCATTCGGTACCGTCTAGTGATACCTCAACGTATATTGTGCCAGCACCTCCTAGGGAGTAGTAGAGGTTTATGTTTGGCCTTCCGTCGGTCCTGACCGTTACTGATGCTCCGTAGGTGTTTTCCCCAGCTGTGAGCTTGACCCTACTACCTACTGGCCTGAAGGCATCCTCAGTTGATGTCTTCACCCTCCCGTACTCGTCTATGGGCTCTGAAATTATGACTCCTACATTGCCGTACTCATCAAGCCTTACAGATACTACCTTATCCCTTACCTCCTTCACGTACTCAGTCGTTCTTGACTCCTCAATAGCCTCCCTTATCTTGGTCTTAGCAGGTTCTGAGATGTCATAGACAGTTATTGGGTCACCATCCTTCAGTACCCTCCTACCAGCCACGAACACATCATCTATGAAGTAACCTACGTGGGCATTAACTTCCTTCCATGCTCTTTCTGGATCACCTAACCTCCTTAAGTTGTCCTTATCTGGTATTATGTCGTAGCCTAGGGCTTTGAGGTCCTCATACTTAACTGAGGATGCCCCTAAGTCATATACCTGGTTCAGAGCATCAACTACTGAGTTAGCCCATAAGGACGTGGCCCTCTGGAACGGCCTGACCTTCAGTGAGTCGAACACACCCATCCCATCACCTCCTCAACCTATATCTCAAGAACCTTAATCTGTCCTTTACCCTCACGTTTCTGAATGCCCTAATAGTCCTCATTACTTGGTCATACAGAATACTTAAGACGTTGGGGTCAAGACCGTCACTACCCCACTTACCTATCCAGTAGTTCCTTAGTTCTTCATCACTCATTGCCCTTACGGCCTCGTCACCCCATCTGTGCGGTGATGATAGAGAGCCAAAGAGCTCTAGCACGGCCGTCTTGTATAGCCTCAGCCTATACGTGTCTATGTTTGGTATTAGCTTAGTCACTACAGACTCGACTATCCTCTCTAGCCTTAGCCTCATCGAGTATGGGAGGGCGTAGGTCTCGGTCCTCGGTGACTTCATTGGTGACCTCATCGCCTCGAAGGTCTGGTAGTTAGCTACGGCCGTAGCTGTGGTTACTATCCTTGACCTTGCGTTAAGTACCATAGCGTCCCTAAGGACGGAGAGGTACGAGTCCTTAAGGTCCTCAAAAATGCTGTATATAGGTACCGCCTCAATCTCGGTTGGGGTCCAGTAGAACTGGTCCCAATGGCTGAAGTCCCACCAGCCACTGCCTTGAGCATCGAATAACGTCTTGTACTCGAGCCTTACCTTCCTCCCGTAGAAGTCCGTGACCTCAACAACGGGTTCGGGTGGGGATCCGTACTCCTCAGGACCCCATAAGGTCCTGTCCCACCATCCGTAGTCCCATGTGAGGCATGACTCCTTTATTGAGTCGAACATTGATAGCCTGTTAAATATATCCTCAACGACTCCTTCATACATGTTTAGTGTCTTGGCTAGGGTCCTCAGCCTTAGCCTCACCTCATCGTAGCTACCCCTCTTCTGCATCCATGCCTCGAATGTAGACCTTAGGAACTCCCTCACTGCTTGGGGGTCGTAGTACGACTCATCATACCTCGTAACGCCGTAGACGGCCTTCCTAGGCCTCGTCTCGAGGACCATAGCCGATACTTCGGGCTTAAACACCTTCGTTATCGCTTCTTCAGGGACCTTAAGAATGGCCTCAAGCTCGAGGCTCAACCTCGACACCCTCTCCTCAACCTCCTCAGGGCTCAGCCCTAGGGCTATCTCGTAGTACCTCCTGAGCCACTCAATGAGTGCTTCCCTAACGGTCTTCCTCTCAAGCCTTACGAGGACCCCACGACTGAGCTCCTCAGCTGTGGGTACCTCAACATTCCATGCAAGGCCCCATGGAACCACATCAATTAGTGGTATGTCGAAGAAGAGTAGTGAGAGGAGGGACGATAGTAGGGTATCGCTTAGGGTGAAGTCTATCCAGAAGCTGAAGTGGTCGAAAATGTTGAACATCACCCATAGGTTCGTACCCCAAGCAGACTCAGACAGTGCCTTACACCAGTACTTCCTCTTAGTCTCTAGAACCTCCCACACCTCCCTAGACGCTACACCCATGACAGATCCCCCCTGAGTGGGGCTGGTATATATGCCTTATATTCCATATATGTGGGGAGTCCGTCATTCTTTGGTTTTGGTCCTTACCTGTTTTATGTATGGTTTGAGGCCTCGCTCTACTGCTAGTTGGATGAGGAAGGCGTATGCGAATGCTTTTAGTGCTACGTATATGTCGAGTGGTGTTGGTAGTCTATGTGTTGGTAGTGTCGATACGAATGCTATGAATGCTATTATGGCGCTATCCACGAGTATCCACTTCCACGGCTTCGGACTAGCCCTTTCTGGGGGGTCATACCCCACGTCCAGCACTTAAGGACACCCTCACCCACCCATCTGCTTCAGTAACTCATTGAACCTCCTCCTCATTTCTTGGAGGTCCCTATCCATTCTCTCTATGAGCCTCCTAGCATCCTCTAGTGCCTTCTTGAAGTCATCGCTTAGTGGTATTGAGGGCTCCTCCCCCCTCTCACCCCTCCTGGGGCTTCTTCTTGAGGACCTTGAGGACATGGACAGCACCACCCATACCTACATTACCTAACAGAAGAAAAAGCCCTAGCTACGCATGTGGGATACCACGTACGTCCTGTAGTACAGCCTCATAGCGCTTATCTCCTCGTCTGTGAAGCCCATGTCCTTAAGCATCCTGAAGAACTCCTCAACACGTGACTCCGAGATCCTACCCCTCGCTACACCGTATGCTAGGTTCCTTAGTGATGCCCTTATCCAGTACCTCATCTCAGCCCATGCGTACCTGACCCTCCTCATCCTGGCCCTAGCCTCGAAGACCCTACGCTCGAGCTCCTCAAAGTTGAACACCCTCATCAACTCACTAGCAAGCCTATCAATCTCTGGTTCCCTGAAGTTCCATACCCTCATGTAGAAGTACTCAGTGAGGAACGCCCTGAAGTCGTCCCTGAATGGCGCTATCCTGAGGTAGTTAAGCCAGAACGGCCTCCACGACTGCGGTATCCTCCTCTTCTCGAGTACCTCATTAATGAGTTGCTGTGGTATCTTGACCCACTCAGAGAGTGTGGCCAGCATGGATATCGTTGGTACCCACTCCCTAGCCATCTCCCTGACCTCCTCAATAGCTACCTCAACCCTCGATGCTAGCTCAAGTATTGATAGCTCCTTGTCCGTATATCCGTAGTTCTTAAGTATCGGTACTACCTTGGACTCTACGTCCTTGATGCTCACACCGTAAATCATTGCGTACCTCTTAAGCCTGAAGAACGCCGTAGCTAACCTCCTGACCTCATTAGCTAGTGGCCTCACCTCGACGTACTTTAGCCATATCCCCATCCACTCCTTAGGTACGTGTCTTGCTTCGAGAGCCTCCTTGATTAGGTCAGGAGGTATTGAGACGTACTCAGCAAGCGTGGCCAGCATGGTGGGTGTTGGTACGTAGAGCTCCCTAGCCTCTCTCCACTCATCAATCATAGCCTCAATAGTCGCCCTCAAGCGCCTCAACCTGAGCTCAGCCTCAGTAAAGCCTAGGGACCTCAGTATGCCCTCGACCTCGTCCTTCAGCCTACCGAGCTGTACTCCATACCTTACGGCCCTGAAGTACGTAGTCGCTAGGAGCCTAGCCTCATCCGCTAGTGGCCTCACCTCGACGTACCTGAGCCACAGCTTCGCCCACTCAATCGGTACCCTCCTAGCCCTGAATACCTCCTCAATGAGTTCTGATGGTATCGTGACGTACTCAGCTAGTGTGGCTAGCTGTGATGGTGTTGGTAGGTATGCCCTCCTCAGCTCCCTCGCCTCAGCTATTGCCTCCTCAAGCTCTACCCTCTCCCTGATTATGCTGATCTCCTCGGGTGTGAAGCCCTTGGTCTTTAGTAGCTCTATGAACTTATCTAGTCTTGACCTATCTATGGCTCCGTATATATACGCACGTATATATACCGAGAGTAGCGACTTGTAGTCGGGCTTTATGGGCCTTACCTCAATGTACTTTAGCCATATATCGACCCACTCCGCAGGCACGCCCCTAGCCTGGAGGGTCCTCAGTATTAGCTCCTTAGGTAGTACTAGGTACTCAGAGAGTGTGGCCAGCATAGTAGGTGTTGGTAGGTAGGCCCTCCTAACCTCCCTTACCTCCTCAATGAGTAGCTCAATATCGACCCTCTCCCTAATGACCTCAATCTCCTCATCTGTGAATCCCTTAGTCCTTAGTCGTGCTAGGAAAGCCTCGAACACATCCCTACCTACGGCGCCGTACCTTAATGCCCTTATGTACGCCGATAGGAGTGACTTGTAGTCTGGCTTTAATGGCCTGACAGCTATGTATGTCTCCCAGATGCCCCACCACTCCTTAGGTACGTTCCTAGCCTTGAGTGCCTCCTCAACGAGGTCCTTAGGAATGACTAGGTACTCAGCCAGTGTGGCTAGCTGTGATGGCGTAGGTATGTACTCCCTCCTGACGATGCCTAGTATCGTCTTGGCTATCTCTATGTATGCTTTCTTCTCTATTGGGTGTATAGGTATTACTGACTCTAGGGAGGCTATCAGGTTCTCTACGTCCTCAATCGTTACGTAGCCATAGCTAATCCTGTAGAGGAGCCAGCCAGCCACCCTGAACCACCAGTACCTCACCCTAGTGATGGCCTCGATATCAATGGCTAGTGATTCGGCCTTGACCCAGAGCTCAGCGTATGACTTGTCAAGCTCTATATGCATCTCCTTACCAGTTACTTCCCTAGCCAGCCTCGAGTAGTGAGTGTCTAGTAGCTTGATTAATTCCTCAACACGCTTTATGGCGTCCTCAGGCCTTATGGCTAGTGCCCTAATGCCTGACCTAATGAATGAGTAGACCTCCCTATAGACATCGTAGACCCTATCCATCAGCATCCTCAACTCAAGTAACCTCCTCTCATGTGGTAACCACCTAACTGGTAGGTTGACCCATCTTGATGTCCATTGCTTAGTTGATGGGTCCCAATAACCAACCCTGTACGACACCGTTATGATGCCTGAGAGGTACTTCTCGACGTCCTCAACCCTAAGCATTCCTTCCTTAAATAGGTGGAGCCATCCAGTACGTAGTAGTGTCATCTCATCTGCTATTACCATGATGTTCTCAGCCACCGTAGTGATTGGTACCCATGCTGGGTGTAGTCCTGTGGCCTGTAGTAGCTTGGAGAACCACCTAAGGTCTACAGTAATTGGTGATACGGCCCTATCCTCTAGGACCCTAGGTATTGCCTCAACAAGTGGTGTGTACGACTCGAATGTGAGGCCTACGGCCTCGCCCCTACTTGCTAACCATAGGAATATGCCGAACCTTGACATCCACCTAAGGTCTATCTTACCTGGTATGTCGCTCGCTACGTCAGCCATTATCCATGAATCGGCTGGCCAACCACCTAGGGCGTCATGGATTATCCTACCGATGGGGACACCATATAGCTGTGTCTGTGGTGTGAACCATGAGAAGTTAGAGTACTCTAGCCACTTGAAGTAGGTGTTTAGTGCTAGCTCGAAGGCCCTGAACTGGTCAGGACCCCTAATCCTCCTCTGGACCTCGAGTGGTGGTACTGGCTTCCCAGCACCTAGTGCTTGTGCCTCCTTGTTGAATACCTCCTTGATGCCCTCGGGTGGTGAGAACCATAGCATCCCAGCTGTGGCCCTCATGTAGAACCTCCATAGCTTCTCGAATGATGGGTACTTGAATGTTAGGAGGTATATCATCTTGGTCAGGTCTGGGTTCCATCCCCTGGTCCATGCCACCTTCTGCATCTCGTATATTGATGGGAAGATGTCCCTCTGCGTCATCCTGGCTAGTTCTGAGTGTGTTGGTAGTTCGAAGACCTCACCGAGCCATACACCCCTAGTCACTCCGAACCTATCGACGAATGTCACCACTAGTTTCTGGCCCATGTCGGTCATGTAGTCGATGAACCATTTAGGTAGTCCCCTAAGCTTTAGGTGTGCCCTGAACGTGGCCATGCTTGGTATTAGCTCCTTAGGTATCTCTGGCACCTTACCCTCCCTCACTGGTAGTCCTCCCTTGACCGCTACGGTCCTCCTTAGCCAGTCCTTCAGCTCAGTAATCGTTGGTGGCTCAACAAACATTGAGATTGTGGCTCCAGACCTTATCTCCTCAGCAAGGACGTCAGCAAATATCTGTGTGGCCCTACCGTCGTAGGTCCTAACGAATTTGGCCCTATAGACGTACTCTATAGGCCTTAGAATCGTGGATGCTAGGCCGAACATTGAGCCTAGGAGGAAGTTGGGGTAGAACTCCTTTATGGCCTTAACTAGTGCCTCGACCATCTGTCTGAAGCTTATCCTGAACCTAGCGCCACCCAGCTGTGAGCCCATGACCTCAGGCTCTATCCACACCTCAAGGTCGCTCAGCCCCTCAGCAATACCTGTGAATGCGTAGACCATCAGTGTAGCCCAGTAGTACTCCCACAGGAAAGACCTGGCTACCTCGAATAGTAGCTGTAGCTCGCCGTAGGGCCTAGATATTATGGTGAACCATGAAGACGCGAGTTTAGGGCCTACACCCCCTAGTGGCTCGAAGAATAGCGTATCGACTACGGCCCTAATGCTAGAGCTTATTGCCTGTGCTAACGCCTGTGCTAGCTTTACTATGGTGCCCCACGTCGTCCTCACCACATCACCAGCTATTGAGAGTAGTAGCTTACCAGCATCAACGAGCCTAGCACCAACCCATTGTATCCCAGCCCATACCGCCTGAAGGAACCGCTGTAGCCCTCCCCATACAGCCTCAAGTAACTTCTCGGGGTGTGTCACGTAGTCAGCAATCGTGGTGAAGAACTGCTGTGCTGATGTGATGGCGTTCCTCAGCCAGTCAGGTATTAAGCCCCAGAAAGCCTCGGGTAGCCTTGCTAGTGCGTTGAAGCCCCCAGTAACTATCGTTCCTAGCCTCGTGACGTACTGACTCAGTACCTCTATATGCTTGGTTAGTTCTGTGAACGCATTGACTACCCTACCAATCATTTCAGTTACTTGCGTGCCTAACCATTGAATGCCACCCCATATCTGCGTCGCTAGTGACTGTACGTATGTCTGTATTACTTGAGGTATCCCCTGAATTGCTGTGGCTAGGGATTGTATGCCTCCCCATAACCTATCAGCTATTCCTGATACAGCATTAACTATTTGTGATAGTCCTGTCTGTATCCATGACCATAGGGTCCTAATTGCTGACTGGACCCAAGTACCTACCGACTGTATAGCGCTCCATACCTGACTAGCTATTGTGGCTACCTGACTACCTATCCATTGAATGCCCTCCCATATCCTTGACACCATGCCTTGCATCATACTGGATAGCTGTGCTAGCCCTGTCTGTATCCATGACCATAGTTGTTGTATCCCGCTCATTACCCATTGAGGTATTTGCTGTATCCATGACTGTAGCTGTGAAACCGCTGTGGTGACTACCTGACCTATGGTTGTTAATGCGTCCCATACCTGGGTGGCTATCCCTTGGACTATGCTTGTTATTTGGGCTAGTCCTGTCTGTATCCTTTCCCACAGCTGGGTGATTAATGAAGATACTGTTTGACCTATGGTGGTTAGTGCTGACCATACCTGTGATGCGATGCCCTGTACGGTGCTTACTACCTGTGATAGTCCTGTCTGTACCCATGACCATAGTGTCTGGACGGCCTGGGTGATGTAGCTGGTTATGGATTGGATGCCTTCCCATACGCGTTGTAGGGCGTTCGTTACTTGGGTGCTTAACCATTGGATGCCCTCCCAGACCCTCCCCACTATTCCTTGTATGGTGGTGGAGAGCCGTGCTAGGGCTGTCTGTACCCACGACCATAACTGACTAACCACGGGGGCTAGGGCGTCCTTAACCCTCGTAGCTAGCTCCTGAATTGCTGAGCTGATACGGTCGGCCACTGACGATACCGCATCCATTAACTGCTTAATACCTCCCCACAGCCTCTCAGCGATGCTGGTTAGTGCTGATGTTACTGAGGTGCCTAGCTCTGATACCCACGACCTCACAGCGCTGAGGGCGAAGTCCAGTGAGTCCGTAAGGCCCTTATACGCATCCTCAACGAGCCTATGGAGAGCATCGAGTGCTGGCTTAATGAAGGTGTCGAACGCCCACTTCAGTGCGTCCTCAACCCTACTGACGATCCATGAAGCTACAGAGTTGAGTTGGTCCTGAATGAACTTGGCTAGCTGACCTATGGGGTCAGTAATCCCTAGGTCCTCAGTCACTAGTGTCTCGAGGTCTAGCTCCTCAGCACTTGGTAGTTGCTGAACAGCTACCTCACAGTCCAGGCTATTTCCTAAGCCATCAATCAGCCTAAGAATCTCTGAAGCCTCCTCGAAAGTAAATGGCTCTAGAGGCCCCACTAACTACCCCGTAATGTACTTACGTGTTAGAACCAATATTAATGCATGGTTAAAAAACTACTTAGTTAGGAAGAGGTGGTGCTGACCAGTAAGTATGAATAGGCGCATCTTAGCTATCTCCGCCCTGAGCTTCTCTATCAACTCCTGATTATTACTCACGAGGAGGTTGAAGACCTTAGACCTATACCCACCGAACTCAACGTAGAGCGTGACTAGGTATTTGTAGTTCCTCTCATCTATGCCTACCTTGGTTACCTCAAGTATGGTTACCCTTGCCTTCTCGAGCTCGAAGGTGTATGGCGGTATTATGAATCTCTTCCTCACCATTACCTAGGTCCCACCCTCATCCTCTGCTTGACGAACCTGTGGAACCTCCAAACATTACGTACTACGTTCCTCGCCGTCTCTATGAGCTCCTTAATTCCTTCATCCTGTGATGCCTTGGAGGAGTCCACCACTGCTAGTGCATAGCTTAACTCTTGGGCTGACATTATTAGGTCGTTAAGTATGTTCATGAACTCCCTCTGCTCTGGTGTTAGCTCCTGTCTTGGGGGCTGAGTAGCTACTTGGGGCGTGGTCACCTGGGGTGTGGACTGCGTAGTTGTTTGTGTGGGGGGCTGAGGCCTAACCTCTTCTGTCATGTTATTACCCATCCTCTAACTCCTCTATGAAGGCTTTATATGTTTCTCTATAGTCGAATTCCCTAGCCCTCTCTACACATGCCTGCTCAAGCTCTGTCCTCCTCCTCATGACCTCCTCCTTAGCCTGGAGCAGTACCTCTGCGTATTCCTTGGGGTCGTAGTGGTGGAGGAGGAATAGGATCCCACCAACATCCTTGGCCGTGGTCTTAGCCTTAACAGGCACCCTAAAGGAGGTCTCCCTACTCGTTATCTCGCTTAGTGGTGCGTAGTCAGGGTGAATAACAGCCTTACCAGCGCTTAAGGCCTCAAGACAATTATGCACAGAGCATGCGGGCGTTGTATAGCTGTTATCCTCTTCAACCTCTAGGTTGTAGACCATACCATCATAATCCACCATCTCCACCTCGTCAATGAGGAACCCTATGTATTCGCTACCAACGAACCATGATTTATTGCTATGAGTTACACCAACGTTCTCCTTTATTGCACTTACTACGAACTCGATGTGACCATCCTTCCTCTTGTTAACCCTCACGGTTGGTTTGAACCCTAGCCTCAGCAAGGCTATTTTTAGATCTATTGCTAGTTGTTTCGAGGCCGTAGATGCACAAATCCTTGTAGAGACTTTATTACGGTTCCTTATTGTAACTACAGAACCATCTCCTTTGAGATAAGCATCAACGAACTCCCTAAGAACCTCTATGTCTCCGTATAAGATCCATGTTGGTATCCTCTTGTTATGTGCACCAACACCACATTGTTTAACCAGAGCAGCATAAGGTAGTCCACACAACACAACCCTAATAACGTTCTTATCCTTCGTCCTGTAGATAGTGATTGTATCGTTGAAGAGCTCCTTAACGATCTCTTCGACCTCTCTAACCATATCCTCTTCGTCTCCACCAAACGAGAACTCGACAGCGTGACCCTCGGAGACTATGCTACCCTCGGCGGTGTAGTAGCCGAGTAACCTAGCCAATTTCTTGACATCCTTGATGTACCTCGGATACTTCTTGGGTCGAGGCTTGTTGTAGCCCAACCTAGTAGCTACCTCAATCACCTTCCTATGCTCTTCAGATCTCGGCTCCTCACCCTTCGGTAGAAGATCCTTGAACACGTACTTCACAACCCCTATGCGAACACCAGCTTCACGGGCTAACTCGCTATAGCTGATATCCGTTCTAGGACTGTAGCCTAGCTTTAGCCAGATGTAGTTGTTGTCGCACTCATGCTTGATTCCTTCCTTTTCAAGAACTTCGTGAAGATCTATCAGCTCGACACTAAACAGTTGCTTCGGTATGGGGAACAACACTATGTCACCCTTCCTTAGCTCGGATGCTTGTAGCCATTCGATGTTCACCTTACCCTCGCTGAGGGTCCTTCCTATGGTCATCCTACCCTTCTTCTTAGGTCTCCTTATCGCTAGGACTGGGTGCTCTGGTGTTAGAACAAGCTCAAACGCTCTGTTACCCCAGATGCTGATCTTAACTATCTTACCTCTGTACGGACGCTCCATCGTCTTTGTCACCCTCATAAACCTACCTTTGTGCGTTAGAACGAGCTCACCTTCTCGGATCTCCTCTATCGGTTTGATTCCATCGATTGTTATGATAGGAGACCCTGGTGGTAAACACGGAAGTCCGAAGCCCTCACATAGTGATGCCTGTGCGTATAGGTCGCATGCGTGGTATAGGCCGTAGATCTGGGTCTCGTCTAGCTCGCCGAAGCTCGTGAGTACTAAGGTGTTGTTCAGCCCTAGGTAGTACTTCATGGCCTTAGGCTGTGTCAGGACCACGAACTTAATGCTTGGGTCCTTCTCAGAGACCGCCCTAGCTACCTGAGCGAAGTATTGATGCCCCTTCCTCATGTATGCACCAGCGACGTATAGGACCATGAAGTCGTCAGGCCTAATACCTAGTTCATCCCTGACGGTGTCCCTCATGAACTTGAGTGCATAGACCTTACTTACGTCTATGCCGTGGTATATCACCCTCCTGACCCTAGCCCCAGAGACTCCTAGGCACTCAGCTGTGAACCTTGAGTTCGCAATGAATTGGAGGTCCCTGTATATCCATTGATCGTTCTGGTACCTTATTGGGAGGCCCTCAATCGTTGTGTAGAACACGCACTTCTTTCCTCTCGATATTGCTGTATGGCATATCAGGAAGTACCCCACAGCCCAGAAGGGGTCGAAGGTCATCACAACAACGACAGCGTCTAGGTCCTTGTATAGGTATGGGTCCAGGTTCGGTGATAATATCCTCCTAGCCACCTTGATGCCATTCATTGCTAGGACATCCGATACATCATTAGCTACCCTCTGGAGTGAGACTGACTTCTCAGAAGTGACTATGCCTACCTTCAATTAAGCCCCTACAGAAGAGCTGTTTGGGCTGGATTAAAAATTAGGAAAAAAGGGGTCTTCGGTTTTATCTCCCCCCTATTATGGGGGGTTCATGCCGAGGGATAGCATTGATGCTAGTATGGTGGTACTGCTCCTATGATTGCCTCGATTATCTTGTCTAGAATAGCTGGGTCAGCACCCTTGCCTGTCACCCATGCCTGCTTCAACCCAGATGCTACCTTCTCTAGGACAGCTCCTGAGTGGCTGAATGCCTTACTAGCTAGTATCTCACCGAAAGCTATGTACATACCCCAAAGAGCTGGTGGTACTCCATTCTCTGTTAGTATGACCCTGACAGTCTCAATAACATTAGCAATTGGTGAGGACGCTGACTCGAACCTAGCGTCCATTAAGGACTTGACCTGGCTGAACCTGGTACCGACGGTGTCTGGCACGTACTTAGCCCTGTACTTCTCGAGCATCTCCCTTAGTCCACGTACGTAGGGCATGGCCTACCCCACCCCCTAACCAAGTATTAACTTGATTATCTTGTCTAGGATGGCTGGGTCAGCACCATTCGCTGTTACCCAGTATGCCTTCCAGCCCTCAACCTCCTTCTCAAGGGCTGGGCCTGAGTGGCTGAATGCCTTACTAGCTATCTTGAATGCGAAGCTGTAGTAGACGGCGTGCTGACCTACAGGTACTCCCTCAGCCTCTAGGATGCCCCTAACGAGCTCTCTGATACTTACCATGGGCCCCATACCCTCAGCTACTCTGGACTTAGCTATGGACTCTACCTGACTGAACCTGTCCCTGACAGTGTCGGCTACTACCTTAGCAGTGAACTTCTCGACTCTATCCCTTAACGTCCTGACGTATGGCATGGCTCACTTATCACCCTCATGGATAATACTTCCATGAAGCACTTTAAGTAGGGGTGCTAAACTATGGTGTCTTATCATAACGCATTTGATTTTTGCCGTGTAACCATATAGTGTGTGAATACTCTAAATAGATGGTGAGTTAGGGATGGAGGGTGGGAAGGCTAAGAAGCATTTGAGGATACTTGACGAGGCTGACATAGCTTCTGCTCAGGCACTGCTTGAGGAGCTCGATCCATGGTTGAAGAGGAGGGTTATGGCTGTGGTTCATAGGGCTATACATACTATTGACTCATACGCTAAGTACGTTGATAGGAGGTTGATTAGGGATGGTATTTACTGTGACTACAGCTCAAACATAATACCATTGCCTGACGGCTTCAGGATCGTTATTGAGATGAGGCTATACGCCGTGGATAAGGATATCGTTAAGAAGCATTGGAGGGCCCTATACCAGGGTGCTTACGACTATAGGGGGCCAGCCCACGAGTTTAAGAAAGCGTTTGACAGATTAATAGAGGGTGAGGTAGATGTCGGTGGAGATGAGGCTGGTTCTTCCGAGGCAAATATATCAGAGGCTGGAGGAGAAAAGCAGGAGGGATAAGGTCTCGGTTGAGGACCTACTGATTAGGGCTATAGTTAAGGTCCTTGAGGAGGGTTGAGATGGGGGTTCTCGAGCTACTCAATAAGCTGTTCTACGGCTTAGGTCAGGAGAGCCTGAAGATCGAGTTACTAGGTATTCTGAGGGACCTAGCGTGGGAGGACCCTAACGACCCCTCAGTCCAGTCAACGATTAATGATATATGTAACTCCATAGTCGTGCTCCTAACCAAGCATGGGAGGAGCTACAGCGTTGATGCGTGTGTTAATGACGTTAAGAAGGCACTAGAGGAGGATAGGGCAAGAATGATATCTAGGGTAGTGATCGAGAAGTTGAGGAGGTCAAGAGGTAGGGGGTCAAGAACATCCAGAACTGAGGAGCTAATATAAAAACAAAACAGGTTTTTACTGTTCTTTCGTTACTAGCTCAAACATTAGCTGTATTATTAGTTCCTTAACCACCTGTTTGAATGCTGAGTTGAGGTCAATCCTTACCTTCTTCTGTAGTTCTGGGTCTTTAGTTGAGCGGTAATAATCAGCCATCCTTATGAGTATGTCAGCCTCGATGCCGAACCTGTCCTTAAGTTCCTGTACTCTCTTCATGAGGTACTGGTAGTTCTCCTCAGTTGGGTTCTCCTTGAAGGCACCGAAACTCGTGGCTAGCTTGGTTATGTACCAGCTAAGTTTGTCGAGGTTTGATGTTGATGTTCTTACTGAGGGTCTCTTCAGGAATCCCTCGTAGAAGCTTATTGCTTCGAGAATGACTTCCCACGTTACCTTGCCCGTCTTTTCCTTTAGGTAGGTAATCCTTTCATGAACCTCCTCAGGCACACGTATTGTTTTCCACTTTCTCACTCCTTACACACCCCCTACGTAGTATATGTGTATGGGGGTTAAAAACTTATCCTTTCTTAGGTATGTGTTTCTGGGTCTTGGTTTTGGGTTATGAGAGGTATGAGAGGGGTAAGAGGGCTGAGTTGGAGCTTGGTAGGAGGTTGTTGAGGGTTGGTTACTTCGTTATGAGGTCTCCAGCCTCGGGTAGGAGGGCTAGGAGGTTTAGGTACCCTGACTTAGTGGCTATTAGGAGGGGTAGGGTCCTTCTTTTTGAGGTTAAGCTTAGGAAGCATAGGGATACTATCCACATTCCTTGGAGGCAGGTTGAGAATCTCTGTTATGCTTCACAGCTGTGTGGTGGTGAGGCCTACATAGCTGTCTACATCCAGGAAGAGAAGGAGTGGTTCTTCTTTAGGTTGGGTGATCTTGAGGTGCAGGAGCATGAGGGGGGTAGGAGGTACGTTATTACTGTATCAATGTTTGAAAAAGCGTTGAGGTTTGAGGACGTGGTTAGTGATCACTCATTGTAGGTAACCCTATGTAGGCACTCATCAATACATTTCCTGACCTCTAAGGGATCCCTACACTTCCTCATACAGTACTTGAGGCACTCATCGTATTTCCTAGACATTGACATAGAGAGGCTCACTCACTCCTTGAGTCTTAGTAGGAACCACCTTCCGTGACCCCTTACTGTCCTTCCTACTTCCTTGAATCCTAGCCTCTTGTAGGTGGCTCCTGACCTTCTCATGTCCCCCGTCATGACTAGTGCTATGACTGCTGATTCACCCCTCCTCCTCAGCCACTCTATTAGGCATTTATGGGCCTCCACAGTTACGTGTCCGTACTTCTCCTTGCACTCCTCAACCGTGGCTACCCTCCTTATGAACCATGTTCGGTCCCAGTCTAGGCGGTACTTCGTGAGGATTGTTGGGTTCGTCATGACGTGAATAGTGAATAGTACGCACCAGTCCCCACCTATGCAGTAGACAAGGTCCGCCCTCCTCCTCATGTATGGCGCGCTCTTTACGTAGCCGTAAGCGTTGTACTTATCCATCAAGAACCTAAACACCCTACGCTCACCAGGAGTCAAGACCCTGTATAGAGCACCCCTACCACACTCAAGGAGCTTAATCAAGAACCAACCCCCAAACACAAAACCACTACAGACCTAATGAGCGCACCGCATATATGGAGTATAAGGCATATATGCGGGGGGTCATGGTTGTGAACACAGCTGTGGTTTTTGTGGTTGTGATATACCTTTGTGTACGGGTGTGTGCATTAGTGTTTTTCTATAGCCGTAGCTATTCACTACCTTTTTAGTTTTGCATACAGAGTGTTTGTTGGTGAGGTCCTTGTCGAGGGGTTCTGCACGTAGGTTCCGCTCTATGTCCCGCCCATTCTTTAGGCGTAAGAGACGCTTTCACGAGTGGGTTGAGTTGGTTAGTAGGATGTTGAGTAATATGCTGGGGGAGAACGGGGAGATCCACTATACTGAGGTAGCCTACATGTTCGACATATCGCCGAGCTACGCAAGAGAGATACTTAAGGCGATAGCCAACACCAACAGTAACTTCAGGTACGAGAAGGGGGTGCTAAGGAGGGTCAGTCCCACTCAGGTGGGCTCCACAGGAAATTGAGGGGGTCGTGGTGGGTGTAAACTGGGATCCACAGGAAATGGTGGTCTAAATGGCGGGGAAGGAGACACACACACAGACAGTAAATTCTGGTATTAGAACAGAGAGAGCGGGCTCTGAGAGGGGGTGTCTGTTTACGCCAGTAAACAGACAGCTCTCCCCAGAGCTGGTAGAGGCTCTGAGGGAAGAGACCGTAACTATTTCTGTGCGTGTGCCTCTGAAGTACAAGGCAATGTATAGGAGGTTCACTCATGAGCAGAGGTACATGTTTAAGCTGGGTGTCATGGCTCTTATCGAGTCCCTCAGTAGGTCGGAGTCGAAGATTCAGCAGGGCCCAGTCATTCTTAATATCAACATGAATATCCAGAAGAACGAGCAGAAGGTAGGTAGTGTTGATGTAGATCCTGCCCTCCTTCTTGAGAGGCTAAAGGTGCTTAAGGAGGAGGTGGGCGAGCTTAAGGAGATACTTAAGTACTACAAGGAGAAGGAGGGAAGGCTTAAAGAGAAGTTAAGGAGGGTTAAGTCCCTATCACTTAAGGCTAAGCAGGCACTCAATGTTAGGGATGTAGTTACGGCTAGGAAACTCATTGATGCCATACTTAGTGTTACGTCCTCATCAACAGAGTAGGTGATTATATGCCCTACGCAATTAAGGCTAGGAGGTTCTTCAGGGACGGTACTGAGGAGCTCATTACTGAGCCTGAAGCCCTAAAGATGACTGTAGAGCCATGTACAGCTATAGAGTATAAGGTACTAGACCTACTCTCTAAGGGTAAGGAGAGAGAGGTGTGGAGGCTTAGCTACAAGTTAGCAGTAGCGTGTATTAAGTCGTGCTGTTTCTTGAGGAGGGGAGGATGCAATAACTGCTTCTTCAGGCACTACTGTGCATACCCTAAGAACCCTATGTGGTTCATAAGGAAGGGAATAATTAGGGAGTGCCATGAGTCTGAAATCAAGGTGTAAAGAACTCTGTAGGCTCATTGATGGTGCTATTAGGGAGGCTGACGAGGCCTCAGCTAAGTACCAAACGATTGGTAGGCTCTTAAGGAGGGCCCTCACCCAGTTAGCACCGATTGCTGGGGGTAGGGAGATGAAACCAGAAACCATGAGTAGGAGGTACGAGAAGGGGGTGAAGTACTTGAGGGTAGCGATGCTCTACCTGAGGGAGGTAAGTACGGAGAACCTCAGGGAGCTAGAGAAGGTACTACTCAACCAGCCTTAACTCCACCTCCCTCGTTCTTAGGTCCTTAGGTATGGGTATGACTAGGAAGTCACTATTCTCGAGGTCCCTAGGCACCTTAAGAATGAGGACCTTCCTCCTATACCTATGAGAAGCTACGGAC
>Ga0190313_1000620_pt1 | contig 20613 bp, 15 predicted proteins | sample 4870071011_MG_FD_169989 | JGI IMG/M metagenome (GOLD analysis project Ga0190313, IMG submission 169989) | Hydrothermal vent sediment bacterial communities from Southern Trench, Guaymas Basin, Mexico - 4870-07-10-11_MG | ecosystem: Environmental > Aquatic > Marine > Hydrothermal vents > Sediment ...
ATTTCAGATTGATATTAATCTGTTCTGAAGACAGGGACTTAAGCTGCTTTTCCGCCTCTGGAGTCGCCTCAATACGTTTTCTGTAGTTATCTTTTTTTTTTTCAAGCTCTTTAATATGCCTTTTTACAGAGTTTACTTCTGCGTTTATTCCTGAAAGCTGGGACGCAAAGGTTATGTAAACAGGGTTATCTTCCCGCTCCCAGTTTTCAGATCCTCTGGATTTTTTAATACGCTCTTCTAATTCCGCAATTTCCGATTTAACCTTGATTACATCAGGATACTTCTCTGAAAAATTAATTTTGAGATTAACCAGGGCAAGTCTAAGCTGATCAAGGCGTATTTTATCCTGGCTTTCAGATTCCGAAACTATGGCAAAAAGCCGGGTTTCCAAAGAGCTTTTTCGCTCCCTTAAAACTTTAAGCTGTTCACTTAGTCTTTCTATACTCTGCTCAAAATTATTTAAACTTTGCATATTTACCTGAAACAGTTCAGGAAGATTATTAATATTTTTTTTCTTAAATTCTGCTATTTCAGCATCTATTTTTGCAAGCCTGACCTTGACCAGTGCCATCTCTTTTTCCAAAAAAATGGAGGTTTCAGTTGTCTGCCGTTTCCTGACCTGAATATTTTCTGTTAAAAATAAAGTTGTAATGACATTGGCAACCTGTTGAATTTTTTCAGGAGAATCCTTACCTTCATAGGAGAGTGTAAAAGCGATTGTGGCCATAGCTGGACGGCCTGTGCGGCGATCAGTTACTTCCACGCTAATTGGAACAAGTGAAAAATCTTCCCGCATTTTTCCTAGTATTTCATCGGTGGTCCACTTTTCTTTTTTATCTGAATACAGATTAAAACGGTTTATGATATCAAGGAGTCTGGAGGAACTCATAATCCTCTGATTAATGGTTTGCAACCGCTGCTCGGCATAACTGGTAACCGTAGTTACCACATAATCAGCAGGAATATCCTGCTCTTCGATCAGAATTGTTGCGGTGGATTTATATACAGCAGGAAGGCTGAATGCCACTATCAGCGCAACAATAAATATTAAAACGGCCGGAAGGAGTCCCGACCAGATTCTTCGTTTTAAAATATCAACATAATCAGATGGGGATAATAGAGTCTCTTCCATAAAATTTCTCCCAAACTCTTTAACGTGTCAAATTTGAAAATTCGTGATAATTCATTAAAAATATTTAAAATTAACACGCACAAAAAAAAGGTTTCTCTGTTTGTCAGTATGGTTTTCATCATCCTCGATCCTGACAAAATTATAGGAACCCTCAATAGATAAATTTTTATTAAAATTATATTTTATTCCGGTCCTGACACGCAAAGTACTCTCATCTTCTCCTGTTGAAGAATATTCACCCGGATCAGATTTATTAAGATAATACCCGGTGGAGAGATTCCAGCTTAGTTCATAGGTAATCCTCTTATTAAAATCGATAGCCACAGATGTCCTGTCTGCAGCACCGGATCTGCCGCTGGCCGGTTTCATATCATGGCTGAACTTAAGGCTCCAGTCGGTGAGTTCGCCATTATAGGATAAAGCCGTATGAACAACCAGACCGCTCCCCGTGGTACTGCTCTCGCTGGTTATATTGTATTCCAGAAAAGAAAAACTGCTGTCAACGGGGACAATTCTTGTCCGGGTTTCATATTCTGATTCTGTATACCTTCCACCAATATCAAAAACCATGGAAAAGATCTCTCCCATATTACGGCTCACTCCAAGGGTAGCAAAGTAATAATTCTGCGTTGAATTATTAAAAAAATAATTATCGGTCCATACCGGCCAGCCACGAAGATAAGCGTAGATACTAGATGTTGCTATCTCGGACTCAAAAAACCTGGATTTTGAATAACCACAATTAAAGCGTCCCACTGTAAGTTCATCTATAAAATCGAGTACACGGGTAAAACCGGCGCTTACACTCTGGGAACGCATATCATTATCTTCGCGGTCATCAAAGTCATCCTCAGAAAAAGAGTAAGAAAAACTCCCTGCAAATTTTTCAGAAAAAGTACTGTTTAAAGAGAATGAACAGTTTTTCCGAATTCTGGTTGAAGCGTCCATAAGAAGGCCAGTTGCAGCAGTCTCATCATCAATGATCTCAATATCCCTGTCCAGTCTGGAGGTTTTATCATAACCCGTATGTATCGCAAAAGCGTTCATGGCGGTTAACTGATAATTAAGAGCGGCTTTGTAGTACTGATCAGAAGCATCAAGTTTACTATTGTTGGAATATATATTTTCGTCATACCTGGCGGAAAGGCTCAATTTCACCACCTCCGTCCTGTTATGGAGGGTGAGCATCGGTGAAATTATCGTTACAAAATCCTCCTCTTCATCGGTCGTGTCAAAAAAAATATTATCATTATACTCTCCCTTCACAGCTATATATGGAATCACCATAAAATCATCAGCTGCTGCCTGCTCACATGAGATAACCCAAAAACAGATGAAAAACAGAGTAATGACCAAAATAAATTTATATATACTTCTTAAATAGCTGCTATGGAACAACAATAGTATCCCCTCTCCTTAAAAGTATATTCTGTTCCAGATTTTTCCCCTGGGCTACATCCTTGTACATAAATTTCAATGTTTTTATTTTCCCGTCCACCTGCCTGAAGATCAATATTTTATTTTTTTTTGCAAAAGGATTAAGGCCGCCAGCCATGGCAAGGGCCTGAAGTACATTTATATTGGCGTTTAAAACAAGACGCCCAGGGTGATTAACCCGCCCTATGACGTAGACCATCATACTGTTTACCTGCTGCACAATAACAGACAATTCAGGATCCGGCACATAGGGTTCTATTTTTGCGCAAACCTCTTTTCTAAAAGCTGGAACTGTTTTTCCACCGGCAATCACATCTCCAATAAGAGGAAAGGATATTTTCCCGTCGGGAAGAACTGTGACCGGCATGGTTAATTCAGGATTCTTCCATACAGAGATATGGAGCAGATCCCCGGGTCCCATAATATAATCCGAGATATTCTCTGCGCCATGCTTATCTTTATTTTCAGATAAACAGGGAGCAGCCATTAGAAAAAACAACCCGAAAAACAATCCAAAAAACAGCATTGAACATTTAATCTTTTTCATTATTACTCTCCCTTTTAAGCTTTATAAGCAACTTTTCGGCAGCATCTTTCCCTTCAAAATCCTGTTTTGCTGATAAAGCATTCTCTATCATTTCTAAAGCCTCATCAACACGACCATCCTTATACATCAAAACCCCCATGTGATACTTGATTACCGAATGATCAGGGGCTGAGTCAAGAGCATAACCAAGAAATCTCAAGGCCTCTTCCATGTTTCCCATTTTAAAATATACCCACCCCATCGTATCAAAAATCAATGGATCATCAGGCTTTACTTTCAACGCTTTTTTTGATAATTTCAAAGCTTCTTTGAGATCTGCAGATGATGCATAATGCTCCGCAATTAAAAAAGCGAGATTATTGGCAATCTGCCACAGGCCGGTGTTTACCTTAAGAGCATCCCTGTAGAGTTTGATGGTCTTTTCATACTCACCCCCATGGCTATAAAGCTGCCCCAAAGATAAGGATGCAGCAGGATTATTGGGGTTTTCCTTTAAAGCGGTCTCAAACCCGGCTATTGCTTCTTGTTTTTTTCCCTGGGCTATATAAAGCATGGCCAGATTATTATGGGGGGCTGGCCATAAGGGCTGGGTCTGGATCGCTTTTTTAAACGAAGATTCTGCTCTGGCATATTCTTTTCCAAAAGCATAAACCTGCCCCATGAGATCGTAAAAAAACGGGTTATCAGGTTTAGCCGCTATTGCCTCCTTACATATCCCCAATGCTTTGTCATATTTCCCATGAAAAAGATAAAGCCTGGCAAGGGGTGAAAGCAAAGAAGGGGAATACCGATTTTTTTCATATCCCTGCTCAAGTATTAAAAGAGCCTTGTTTAATTTTTTTTCGAATTGATAAACCCTTGCACTCCTCAAATAGCCCACAGGATTTTCAGGAACCTTCTTTATGATCGAATCATATTGTTCCCGAGCCTTATCAAACTCTTTTAAAATTATAAAAAAATCACCCAGCTTTAACAGGGCACCAATATCACCCGGATAATATTGCAAAACTTTTTTTAAATACTCTTCTGCCCCTTTATAATCTTTATTCAACAACAAAAGTTTTACGATACCTGTTAAAACCTTTTTTGATTCAGGCTCAACCTTCAGGGCACTCTTTAGAGTATCCAATGCAAGGGTTTTTTCTTTGTTCAAAAGATGCGCCTGGGCAAGGCGGAGATAACCAGCTATAAACTCAGGTTTTTTGGCAACTACGGGCCTAAATTCGGACACGGCATTAAATCCGTCTCCCTTAACAAGCAAAATATTACCCCTGGTAAAATGGGCATCAAGACTTTTTGGATCTTCTTTCAGAACTTCATCTGCATATTTTTGAGCAATTTCAATATCCTTTTTTAGCAGATACAACTTCGCAAGTGCAGTTTTTGTTTTAAGAATGTCAGGGGCTGCCGGATCTTTATCTAAAGCCAGGCATTCTTTAAGTATCTCCATGGCAGAATCAATCTCCCCCTTCTTAACCCTAAGCTCGCCTAAGAAAATACGAAATTTAAAGGAAGCAGGATTGTTTTTAATACCCTGTTCAAGTATTTTTGCAGCCTTTGCTTCATCTTTCTTTAAAATATAAAATTTTGCAAGACTGATCCATTTTTCCTCATTCTCCACATTGGCTTCAAGGATCTTGTCCAAAATATTCTGAGCCTTGTCACGATGCCCGGAATCCCAGTAAAAGCTGGCAAGATTTAACCTGTGCTCATCTTTATCAGGCTCCATCTTAACCACCTTCATTAAAAGAGCAGCAGCATCATCAATCCGGTTATTTGCCGCATAAATTCTGGCAAGCACAATACGGAGAAGAACCCCCTCAGGATTAACCTTTATTCCATTTTCAATCAATTCTTCCGCCGATTTTATATCTTTATTTTTTAAATAAATAGATGCCAGCATACGATAAAGGTCAGGTTCAGTCATCCCGTTTTTTATAAGATCCTTAAAAAGTTTTTCTGCCTGGAGACTTTTTTTCTCAAAAAGAAGAAGTGCCCCTTTTAGAAGTAGACCCTCCTGGTTTTCAGGCTCTGCGTTTAACACAAGATCAACTTTTTCTTTTGCCCTGTCAAATGCCTTTGCTGCCATAAAAATTTTCCCAAGCTCCAGGTGAGGAGAAAGGTTGGCCGGATCAAGAAGAGCCGATTGTGAAAACATTTTAAAAGCTTTTTGAAAATTCTTCTCCTTTAACTCCACCATACCGAGCATATAGTAAGCATCTGCAAATTTCGGATCCATCTGAAGACAATTTTTAAACTCGAGCCGGGCCCTGACATAATCCCCTTTTTCATAAAGTGCCTTCCCCTTACCATAAAACTTCATTCTTTTCTCTTCCACGCTGCCGCATGCGGAAAAAAAGATAAGGATAATCAAAATAGCTATTATATTGCGCCATGGGTTAAACATATTAACACCCCTGATTTAATAAAAATTCAATAACAGATCCATACAGAAAATCATCCCTGAAGATCAAAAGATACCCCTTGCAAAAATCGCTATAAAAACAGCCGCAGTTGATATCCCCAATGTCCTCAATTCACCCCTTAATTCACCGATAATAACATCATAACTGAATATAAAAATTATAATTTTTACAGCAACAAGCTCCATATGACCATCTTCTATAAAACCAATGGTCGAATTGGGAACAATTAATGCGACCCCAAATATAAGAAAATCCATGGGCGTGGCAGTAAAACCTTTTTTCCGTTTTGTAAACTTCAATACCAGTATCACAAAAAAAGCCAAAACCCCAAACAATAGATTATAAGCATATTCCAACTGAAAACTCAACCATGGCACTTTATCAACCTCACTTATAAAGACCAGAACAGGGACAAAAAAATATATGAAAAACTGGAGTAAACTGCCAAGCCATTTTTTTTTGCAGAGTATGGATATTATAATCAGCAGGAACATAATAATGGAAAAAAACAAAAAAACCGGCGGGATAGTGACAGGAATACAAGCAGTAAAAAACAAAAGCAAAAAAATGCAGATCCAAATTGTTTTAAAACAAAATTTTATAAAAACATTTTTTTCCTTAAGTCTTTTTAATCCCTTTTTTATAACATTATCAAAAAAATCCGATCTTAAAATAATATAGCCTTTTTTTTCAGCAATCATAAAACCTGTGGTTACAAACAATGAAAAACAAAGGTATAAAAATATAATTTCCCATTCCTGGTAAAACCGTAAGCAAACAGCAGATGATATAACCAAAAACTGAAGAATATAGATACAAAAGACAGCTTCAGTATGATAAAGACCAAGGCGAAGGAGCCTGTGATGAAAATGCCCTTTGTCTGCTCTAAAAGGTGATTGTTTTTTTATAATCCGTTCAGTCATCACTGTTAAAGTGTCTAAAACGGGAAATCCGGCAAGAAGAAGAGGCAATGCAACAGAATAAGGAGGATTGTTTTGCACCAGGCTTATAGAAAGGACAGCTGCCATAAAGCCCAGGGTCTGACTCCCGGAATCCCCCATGAAAATAACGGCGGGGTGGGTGTTGAACCTTAAAAATCCAAATATCGCACCTACCACACCTACACAAATAAGGAGTATAAGATTGTTATTACTTAAATAGGCCAGACACCCTATACCCGCATAGGTAAATATGGAGACTCCCCCCGCAAGACCGTCGAGACCATCTGAGAGATTAATGGCATTTGTCACCCCTACAATAAAAAATAGCGTCAAAGGAAGAGAAAAAGCAATATAAAAAACTTTACTCCAAACAAGGGATTCCAGGCAACCAGGGAAGTGTACCCCTCCTAAAAAAATTACAATTACCGCTGCTGTTAACTGAGCCCCAAATTTAGTTTTATATCCCAACTCTTTAATATCATCTAAAATTCCGAAGCAGACAATTATCCCTGAACCGATTAAAATCGATACAATGAACCTGTCAAGGCTTGTCCAAAATAAAATCGGGATTAAAGCGCCGATGGTCATAGCTAATCCACCAAGTCTAGGCATGGGACGGCCATGGAGCTTTCTTTTACCATCAGGAACATCAAGGGCATTAATTTTAACAGAATACCCCTTTAAAAAAGGGATAAGTGCAATGGTAATAAACATCGACAAGAATAAAGTTGAAAAAAGTATCATTTTTATATTCAGGGAAACAAGAATAAAAGGTAAGTATTTAGGAACGGAGATAAAATAAGTTGAGCAGAAATAGCGCAGGATTTTGGCCCATATACAAGGCGCATTAAAGGTTGCATACTATACGTATTCGGCCTTTGATGCAACGAAGTATATGGGCCAAAAGACAAGCTATTTCGTTCAACTTATAAAATTTTCGTTCCTTAGCTAATATGTGCGGCAACAGGTATAATCTGATTAAACCAGCGGCGCTGAATAGCTGCGAATAGAATTGAGAGCGACAGTACAACAAGGAGATTTCAAAAATATTACCGGGGCAAATATTCATCCAGCACCGGAGCTATCTCCAAAATAAAATCCTGTGCCCTGTTTTCAGCAGCTTTAATATCTTCGTCCTTATGAATCAATGTAATGACCCTGACAAGAGCACCATCCGTCCTCTGCTTTGTTAAGGCATCCCAAAACGCAAATATCTTTAACTGATAAGCATTGGTCAGGATCCGCCCCCTTTGAGGAAACCAGTAATAAACAAGCTGTTTGATTCCGGTTTTTTCCATTAAAGCACGATTTGTAAAACTGTCCCCCCGGGCATTCAAAGGAAAGGGTAATTTAACTGCCCCTGCATTTTTAAATCTCCATCCGCCTCCAGGAAGACATGTGGCCGGAGAATGGATGGACTCACCTTTACGCTGGCTTTCATAATAGGCCACATAAAAACCAAGATTCCGGCCCTGGGGATCCTGATAATCGATCATCACATAATCACTGAGATCAAGGGCATCAACAAATTTTGTCTCCATGATCTCGCGGGTTCCTGTCCATTTACCCACCCTGAGGGGAAACTGATCAAAAGATTTGGCAATGGGAATTTTTTCCCTGAACTCAATTCCATGGGACAACCCCCAGGTGACACCCAGGAATAAAACCGCCACTGCAAACTGAGGGGCTGGAAACAAATTTTGAATTTTGAATTTTGAATTTTGGGTTGGCGCAACCCCAGGCTGTTTAGAATCTGTTCCTGCGGGGGGGGCATTGGGTTCATTATAAGCTGGGCTGATTCTCGGTGGAATCTTTCTTAAAACCCACATCTCAACCACCATAATTCCCACGGAGATCATAAAAATAAACCAGCCGGAAAAATCATGAAAAAAACCCACCGCAACTTTCTGACCAAAAACCGGATAAAGCATACCCACCGAAGCAATCCTGAGCCCATTTACAAATATGGAGATGGGAATCGTGGAAATCACCAGCAGAAGCTTTTTCCAAAAAGGTTCCTTGTAAAAATAGGCCAGGAGAATTCCTAAAATAATCAAGGGGAAAAGATACCGCAAACCACTGCACGCATCAACAACTTGCAGCTGGGTAAAGCCAAGGTCAATCACATTCCCTTCCCTGTAGGCGGACATTCCGAAAATCTGCATTGTGGCCACACCCAGTTGCGAAGATAATAACTTAAGGGTCACCGAAATTTTATTATAAATAAAATTAGGGGGCGGAAACATGGTTAGGATAAACGCAAGGGGGAAAAAGATTATTTTTATTTTTTCCCAACCCATATGCAGCCAGCAAAGCCCCACAAGTACCAGCCAAAAAGATATATACAGTGCTGTGTACTCTCCTCCGAGCTCCCCCACCCAGAAAAATAGTATCCCCAGGCATAAAACAAAAATACCTTTCCATGATGGGATAGAAGATGCTGAAAAAAACCGCTCTTTTTTTTCCCATATTAGATAAAAAATTATAAACGGGACAATATAGCAGTATGAAAAATCATCCTTTTTCCACTGCCCAGTTAAATAGATAAGAGCAGGCAAAAACATTCCTGCAAGCAAAACAAAATATACTGCTATCCATAATAACGATGAAATATTGAACTTTATTTTCATATATTTTCCTGTTTCCCCATAAATCACCGGTTGTTTATGTTCTATCATTTATATACCACATGTAGGTTTCCATTATACCCTGCTTCAAACTAATTTGGGGTTTCCAGGAAAGAGCCTTTAACTTTGATATATCCAGCAATTTCTTCAACATCCCGTCAGGTTTTGATCTGTCAAATTTAAGGGAGCCCTTAAAACCGACTATTTTTACAATCATTTCCGCAAGTTCACAAATAGTAAGATCAATGCCTGTGCCAATATTAATAGTCTCTGAACCATTATATTTGTTAATTAAAAATATGACCGCCCCGGCAAGATCATCCACATGGAGAAATTCCCGCCTTGGCACCCCTGTTCCCCAAATAATCACCTCTTTTGCAGAAGCCAGTTTTGCCTCATGAATTTTTCTGATGAGCGCGGGGAGAACATGGGAGGTATCAAGATCAAAATTATCATTGGGGCCGTAAAGATTGGTGGGCATGACACTAATAAAACAGGTTCCGTATTGGCGGTTATATGCCTGACACATTTTGATACCAGCAATCTTTGCAATGGCGTAAGGTTCATTGGTGGGTTCCAAAGGGCCCGAAAGAAGATCTTCCTCTTTCATCGGCTGGGGACACTCCCTGGGATAGATACATGAACTCCCAAGAAAAAGGAGCTTTTTCACCCCGGACAGATATGCCCCATGGATAATATTTGTTTGAATAGCCAGATTATTATATATAAAATCCCCGGGCCAGGTATTGTTTGCGTATATTCCTCCAACTTTTGCAGCGGCAAGGAAAACATATTCCGGTTTTTCATCCCTGAAAAAATTCTCCACCCGCCCCTGCCTTGTGAGATCGAGTTCATTGCTCGTTCTTGTAATAAGATTTCCGTATCCATCCTTTTTAAGCTGCCTGATTATGGCAGAACCGACCAGGCCGCGATGTCCAGCCACATATATTTTGGAGTCTCTTTTTATTTTCACAAGCCAGCCCCTATTCAATACTGCTAAAAGTTCTGAAACCTTTATTTTTGCATAACTGATCCCTTTGTGCCTCTTTTATATCCTCCTGGATCATCATGGTAACCATTTGATCAAAGGTAACAGTCGGCTCCCAGCCTAGTTTCTCCCTTGCTTTTGTAAAATCTCCAAGGAGCAAGTCAACCTCAGCAGGCCGAAAATAACGAGGATCTATACGGATAAGCTCTTTGCCGGTTGCAGCATCTTTTCCCACCTCATCCACCCCCGAACCTTTCCATACTATTTTAACACCGATTTCCATAAATACCTTTTCAACGAATTCCCTCACAGAACGGGTCTGACCGGTGGCCAGAACAAAATCGTCAGGGGTCTCCTCCTGAAGCATGAGCCACATTCCCCTGACAAAATCGGCTGCATACCCCCAGTCCCTTCTGGAATCAATATTTCCAAGATACAAAAGATCCTGCAGCCCAAGTTTAATCCGGGCAGCTGCCCGTGTTATCTTACGGGTAACAAATGTCTCCCCACGTATGGGAGATTCATGGTTAAAAAGGATGCCATTACAGGAAAACAAGCCATATGCCTCTCTGTAATTTACCGTAATCCAGTAGGCATACACCTTTGCAGCGGCATAGGGGCTTCTGGGATAAAAGGGGGTAGTCTCTTTTTGGGGGGTTTCAAACACCTTGCCGAACATTTCACTTGTGGATGCCTGATAAAATCTGGTTTTCTTTTCAAGATTGAGAATACGGATGGCTTCAAGAATACGCAAAGTGCCGAGAGCATCGGAATTAGCAGTGTATTCAGGGGTCTCAAAAGAGACTTGAACATGGCTTTGAGCCGCCAGATTATAAATTTCATCCGGCTGAATCTCCTGTATGATTCGAATCAGGTTTGTGGCATCTGTTAAATCACCGTAATGCATAAAAAAACGGACATTTTCCTCGTGGAGATCCCTGTACAGATGATCAACACGGGAAGTGTTAAATGAAGAAGATCTTCGTTTAATTCCATGAACCTCATAATCTTTTTCAAGCAAAAATTGGGATAGATATGCCCCGTCCTGGCCAGTAACACCTGTTATCAACGCTTTTTTCATAGCCCTCCCTAATTCAATTCCCTTTAAAACCACCAACCAGAATAATAACCCTGCATTTTTTCAGAAAAGTGAGATTCTCTGAAGTTTTTCGAATTTTAGCCGCATCAGCATTACTAATAACAATGTCAAATTTCCTGTTCTCTACTTTTAAACCCTTCACTATTAAAGGATTATTGGCAACCCTTGGGGCTTTTAAAGCGTAATCAAAGGAGTGTGCGTACCCGCACATCCCGTGCTGAACAGCAAACTCACGGCCGGCAAAGGCTGACCCATAAACTTTTTTCCCTGTTTCATCCATTATACTAATAACCATGGCAGGGTCCAGATAAATACCCCTCATATCAACCACAAGTCCCGTAAAAACAGCCTCGGATGGTACTTTTACGGAAAAAGAACTTTTGGAACCAATCTGTTTAATCGGTTCAATCTGCCTGATACCAGAGGGGAGAAAAAGTTGTGTAAAGCCTCCGTATAGACCCATCTGCAAAACAATTTCCACGGTTCCATCAGACAAATATTTCTGTTTTACAAGTTGGGCAGCTCCAATCATCTCCTCCACCTTTGAATAGAGCAAACCATTTTTCATAATCAACTGACCAACTTTTAATCCTGAATTTATCCTCACCTCTTTTACTGTTTCAAAAAGATTATTCAAGGCATCCTGTTGTGCCGATTTTATGGACTTATTCTCCATTTTTTCATGGGAAGATATCTTCGAAAATGGCTCACTTGTCCCCTTGGCCTCAACTATCCCTTTGCTCCAGTTAATACCCCCCGTATCAAACAATTCAACAAGATCATTTGCACCGTTACAATAAGCAAAAGAAGAAAAAAATAAGAAAAAAACAGAAACCAAAGTACCGTTTTTCAGGATAAAACCGATGGGGTTATTCATATATTTTTTTAAATTTTTCAATGGCTCTTTGAACCTCATCCAACCCGCCTGATTTCTCCGGCAAATCAGGAACATTCAGGCTATAAGCAGTTTTTATACGATTGATGTTAAATCTATTTTTAGAAAATATCGGATCAGGTTCAATTTTTTCTACAATAATTTTCCGAAATAAAAGATTGTTCTGATAGAATTCTATCTCCCCAGGATACCATACATGGCCGATTTTCTTCCAGGAAAGATAACGTATATCCAGTAATTTTTCCCTGGAATCGATTTCACAGGGTGCCAATATCCATCTTACAGGCATAAATGTCTCTTTGTCTATCCACAACTGGGAAAGTGTTATGCCAGGATATTCAGAGCCGATTATATAAACAACTTTCCCATCAAGCCGCCCCAGACTGGAAACAGAACAATCGACTCCAAGATCTGCAAGCCTGTTTTCCAATAATTCTCTGGAATTATAAAGGATTATATCTTTATAATAATCGAGCTCCGTTTCAATTTCAGAAGTTATCTGACCATCAATTAAGGTTATGGATAAATTATTCGACAGTATATGATACCTCCGGGTATTTTCAGCGACTATATCTGACCGGAAATTTTCAGGAAATAAATAGCTTAAAGTTTCAGCAAACTCCAAAGGTTTTTTCTCATCTGCAGAATCATAAATTATCAATTTTTGCGAGACAAGGAGTCCTTTACTTTTCCCCACTTTTTTCGACATTAACTCAAGGAGATGGGAGCCGTGAAGAACATATCCATGTGCATATGAACCCATACATAAAAAAACCAAAATTACTGAAAAAAAACCGAGGAAATATTTTTTAAAACCCGCCGGGTAATCCACTATTTTTCACCTTTTTTATCTTTGCCAGCAGTCCTAAGCCTGCTGCATATTTTCATATCAGTGGGAAATGCCATTATATTCTCCGGCAAAGCATCCAGAGGAAAAAAACGGGCATCCACAGCATCCGAACCTGCTTTTAATTTTCCGCCAATATTTTTGCCGATAAACCATATCCCCACAGTCTGTTTCCCTGGATCATGAAAGTTTGAATGTACGTCAAAGACAGAACCAACCTCCACATCCAGCCCAGTCTCTTCTTTAAATTCCCGCTGCGCTGCGCCCCTGACATCTTCACCCCACTCAACATGCCCGCAGGGGATACACCACATTCCACTATAAGAACCCGAACGTTTTACTAAAAGCAATTTGTCCTTATCAAGAAGAATAACCGCTACTCCCACAGTGGGATTCGCATAATGGATACGATCACATTTTTCACAATAAAATCTTTCAGAATCCTTAATCATTCTTATTTTCAAAAAAGTACCACAAAAATGGCAGTAATTTATATGCATAAACAAGCCTCCCCTTGTTCCCATTCTCCAAAACAAGGGCTAAGAGGATTTAAAAAAAATCAACAGCACAGATGGCATAAGCAAAGATAGTAGTTACAAAATATTTCAAATTAATATGCTTGATTTATCAAGCAACTAATTGTATTTTAGCATGTTTAAGAATACTTTAGGTATTTTTTTTAATAATTTAGAGCATTATAAATAAAAAGACAAGATATAGATACTCAGGTTAAGCCATTATGGATCTTTCTTTACATGAATTCGCCAAGCGTCTTACTCTATCTCCAGATATTATTTTGCGGTGGGTACGCGAGGGAAAAATTCCTGTGCATATAAAAAAAGAGAATATTTGCAGTTTTAATAAAACTGTTATTGTCAAATGGGCTAAACAGCATAATATGTTACTTTCCAAACGTGAAAATAATAATATTGAAGATAATCAGGATGAACCGCAAAGGCTTATGGATGCTATGAAAGCAGGAGATGTCCTCTATAATATTACAGGAGATAGCACTGAGGCTGTATTAAAAGACGCTGTTGATAAAATAACAACCCTGCCGACCGCCATGAAACCTGAGTTATATGAAAAACTGATGGAAAGAGAAGATATAGCATCGACGGGAGTGGGCAAAGGGGTTGCAATTCCACATCCCCGCAGTCCAATGCTGAAAGCCTTAAAATCGCCACTTATAACCACATGTTTTCTGGACAAACCTTTGGAATTTAATGCTGTTGACGATAAATATGTTTTTATTCTGTTTATCCTGCTTTCCCCCACGCTGCCGATTCATCTCCAGCTTCTTTCGGAACTATCTTTTCGCCTGCGTAATGACGACTTTATAACTTTCCTCAAATCAACACCACAACAGGAAAAACTTTTTACAGAATTGGCTGAAGCAGAGGCCGATCAAAATACCACAAATATTTTTTAGGAACGGAGATGAAATAAATTGAGCAGAAATAGCGCAGAATTTTGGCCCATATACAAGGCGCATTAAAGGTTGCATACTATACGTATTCGGCCTTTGATGCAACGAAGTAGATGGGCCAAAAGACAAGCTATTTCGTTCAACTTATAAAATTTTCGTTCCTTAGGTTAACTGTTCATGAAAATATTATCTTCATTGCAAAGCCCAACAAAACTAAATTTTTTCCATTCTGATGACCGTATGTTATTAATCTTTATCGGTTCGATCATTGGAATGTGCAGCGGGATAGCAGCAGTGACCCTAAATTATTTTCTTCACATTGCCTTTGCATTTTTCTATCCAATCCGGCACCACTGGTGGGCGTTTATCTTTCCTGCATTGGGAGCTCTTATTTCCGCTCTTTTTCTAGAAAAAATAGTTAAAGAAGGGGCAGGCCATGGCGTCCCTGAAGTAATCTATAGTGTCTCCCGTCACGGAGGCCTTTTACGCTTTAGATCAAGTTTTTCCCGACTTGTTTCAAGTTTTTTAACAATAGGAAGTGGGGGTTCCGCAGGCCCTGAGGCGCCTGTGGTAATGAGTGGAGCTGCCATTGGCTCTAATATTGCGAACTTTTTTTCCATGAATGACCGACAGCGGATCACTCTCCTTGCATGTGGTTCAGCCGGTGCTATTTCTTCCATATTCAATGCACCCATCGCAGGGATGGTCTTTACCATTGAAGTAATTCTTGGGGGATGGAGATCTGCCAATATTGCTCCCATAGCCATAGCCGCAGTCGTCGGCACGGAGGTCAGCCGGTTTCTTCAAGGAGACCAGATAGCTTTTCCCCATCAGCTTTTTGATGTTAGATTCCCTGATGTAATGGCATGTATAGGGCTATCCCTATTTACAGTTTTAGCCTCGGTTTTGTTTACAAAATTTTTAAGAACAACAAGTAACTTATCTAAAAAAATTAAAACTCCTCTGATTGTGCGGGCAGCCATTGGCGGCTGTGCTGTGGGAATAATAGGATATTTTTTCCCTGTGGTTCTTGGTGAAGGCTACCATTCCATAAGGGAGATGATCACAAGTACATTTACCTGCGGTCTTCCAATTTTATTATTAGTACTGATGGCCAAAATGTTTGCCACTTCTCTGACCCTTGGTTTTGGAGGTTCAGGTGGAATATTTGCCCCATGTCTTGTTCTTGGCAGTCTCACAGGCCTTATATTTTACAAAATCATTTCCATCCTCCTCCCTTCAGTTACATGGGTAAACGAGGGCTACTTTGCCCTCATTGGAATGGCGGGGCTAATCAGCGGAGTGATGCAGGCGCCCCTTACAGGAATTTTTCTCATCGTTGAAATAACCGGAGGTTATGAAGTGATCCTTCCCCTTATACTTATTTCAACAATATCATCCACACTCTGCAATTACCTTGAACCTGCATCTTTTTATCTCAAAGACTTAAAAGAGAAAAATCTTCTTTTACACCCTGGAACCGACGCGGGAATTTTATCCGTTCTTACAGTTCATGAGGTTATTGAAAAAGATTGCACAACAGTCAAACAAAACATGCTGCTGCGTGATTTTATAAAAACAATCAGTCAATCCCGCAGAAATTATTTCCCTGTTGAAAATGAAAAAAACGGCAAATTTACAGGAATCATACATCTTGATGATATCCGTCCTTTTATATTCAATCCAAGCATGTATGATGCGGTGGTTCTGGAGCAGATAACCACAACCGGAATAAAAACAGCAAGCCCTGATGACAATCTCCTTAACATATTAAAATTCATGGACAAAGAACGCCTGTTCAGCATGCCCGTTGTAACAAACGGCATTTTCATTGGAATGATCTCCAAAGCGACCATTCTTGACCAGTATCGTAAGGAATTAATGGTTCAAACGACACCGATATAGATATTGTCAGATAATAATTTGGGAAAGGCCAGAGGCGGAAGATTATAATATTCAGGCGATGATAACGCACCCAAAGTCTTTATCTTAAGGTATATATAAAGAACCACTAAGGAGTAGATGATGTGTTCTAAACTTTTACATATTTTCAGAAATACCCCCCTTGGCCGGGAAACATTGTTTCAATCAATATATTTTTGCAAACAATTAGACATACTCCCCGTTGTATACATACCAAGGTTTACCAAATTTTTGATGTACTTTAAAAATGATGTGGTACAAATAGATCTTGATGATTCCTACCTCACATCAGCCGACACAGCCATTGAGCGAATTACTGCAATGATGGAGCAGGAAGAGATTCAGCCCCGTTTTATTGAGCCAAAAAACTTCACAGCATCCACACTGCCGGATCTCCCCACTAATTTTGATTTTATGTGCTGCCCCCGCAGTATGAGCGATTTATCTTCCAAAATAGGCCTGGGACATATAGGGGCAAAGGTCAGGTGGATTATTAAATATGCGCATTTTCCCATTCTGCTTACAAGCCCTGTTTTTAAAAAATGGAAAAGTATTGCGGTTTTTTTTGGTGGTTCAACAAATGGATTAAAGGCGCTCAGACTAGGCTTTCGACTCAGCCGAATATCTGGAATGCCCCTTGATATTTTCACACAGCTTGAAGACAATACTCAGCAAGGCTATAAACAAATTATAAAAGATGAAGATCTTGAGGATTCCCTGAACCAAAACATCAGAAAATGGCATTTTTTTAAAAGTGGAAAATTTGAAGATAATCTCTATCATGTTCCCCATGATGCTCTGGTAGTACTGGGAGCCTATGGTTACGGATTAATTAAGGAGATGCTTTTCGGTGGCAAAATGGAAAAAATTCAGGCTACAATTTCCAATAATCTTCTCATTGCCGGACCAAAATACTTTGTATCCAAATAGTCTTTTGTCAACGCAGTAAAATTATTGATATAAAAAGCGGGGTCGGCTCTAACTTCAGGGCACCCTTTAGCCATCAGATATCATTCTGTTGCTGAAATTAAACCCTGAAAAGCTATATAAAAAGGCTTAATTCATAATGATACAACTAATCAAAGGTTTTAAAGATATTCTGCCGGGAGAAGTTGAACTCTGGCAGCATATCGAAAGTACCGCAAAAAAAATATTTACCAACTTTGGATTCAAGGAGATTCGCCTCCCCATACTGGAACGGGCAGAACTTTTCGCAAAAAGTATAGGAGAGAACACAGATATTGTTGAAAAAGAAATGTACACTTTTCCCGACAGAAAAGGCGACCTTGTAACCATGCGCCCTGAAGCGACCGCTTCGGTTGTCCGCTCCTATATTCAGCATAAAATGTTCGGGAAAGATCCTGTTAGAAAATTTTATACCATCGGCCCAATGTTCCGAAGGGAAAGACCCCAAAAAGGGAGATACAGACAATTTTACCAGATTAACGCAGAAGTATTGGGTATTGAATCCCCCATGATTGATGCCCAGCTTATATTTATCCTTAAAACACTTTTTGAGGAACTCTCTGTTCCGGATGTTAAAATCCATATAAACTCCCTTGGTTGCCATAAATGCAGACCTGAATTTAAAGAAACCCTCTTAAACTTCTTACGTTCGAAAACAGAAAATTTTTGTTCTGATTGTCTTAGAAGGTACGAAAAAAACCCATTAAGGGTACTTGACTGCAAAGTTCCATCCTGTAAAGAGGCTACATTAAAAGCACCTTCAATAATAGATTCTTTATGTAATGACTGTGAAAAACATTTTAAAACAGTTAACCAGTGCCTGGACAAGCTCCAGGTGGAATACGAAATTAACAAACGCCTTGTAAGGGGCCTTGACTATTATACAAGAACCACATTTGAGATTCAGACCTCCTCCCAGGGTGCCCAGAATGCCATTGCCGGAGGAGGAAGATTCGACAGCTTGACAAAGTCTCTTAACGGGCCGGACACACCCGCAATCGGTTTTGCCATAGGTTTTGACAGGCTGGCAGAGCTGATTTCCGCTAAAACGGAAGAATTATTGACAAATCCTGATCTTTTTATTGCCGCACTCGGAGAAAAAAGCCAGGCCATGGCCTTTGAATGGATCAATTCCCTGTGTGCCATGGGAGTCACCACTGAAATGGACTTTTCAAATAAAAGTTTAAAAAGTCAGATGAAACGGGCAGACAGGCTCGGTTCTAAATTTGTTTTGATTCTTGGGGACAAGGAAAGAGAAGAAGGAACGGCCATACTCAGAAATATGACAACCAGGGAACAACTTGCTATGCCCCTGGTCAACCTGATAAAAGAGATAGAAACAATTATAAAAAAATCACAAACACAAACCCGGGATCTCAAATCCTGTTAAGGAGTAAAAAAAATTGTCAGATAGACTTGGAAAAATGAAAAGGACCCACACCTGCTGTGAGCTTGGGGGGAAAGATACAGGTTCAGAAGTCGTACTCATGGGCTGGGTGCAGCGCCGAAGAGATCATGGCGGAGTAATTTTTGTGGACATAAGGGATCGGGAAGGACTCACCCAAATTGTTTTTAACCCGGAATTCAACAAAGAGGTTCACGAAAAAGCCCAGGTCATAAGGAGTGAATATGTATTGGCCATTCGCGGCATAGTCGAAAAAAGACTTGAAGGGATGACCAACCAAAAGCTAAAAACAGGTGAAATTGAAATCCTGGTAAGTGAGCTTAAAATATTAAATTCCGCAAAAACTCCACCAATATTAATAGAAGACAACATAGATGTTTCGGAAAATATCCGGCTCAAACATCGTCACATAGATCTCAGGCGTCCCCAGTTACAGCAAAGTATTATGCTGCGCCACAGAGCATCTGTCTGTATTAGAAATTATCTTAACGGGAAAGGATTCCTTGACATAGAGACCCCGATGCTTACCAAAAGTACTCCGGAAGGAGCAAGGGATTACCTTGTACCAAGCAGAGTAAGTCCTGGAACCTTTTATGCGCTCCCACAGTCCCCGCAGTTATTCAAACAGCTTTTAATGATAGCCGGATTTGACAAATACTACCAGATAGTCCGCTGTTTCAGGGATGAAGACTTAAGAGCCGACCGTCAGCCTGAATTTACCCAGATAGATATGGAAGCCTCATTTGTCAACGAAGAAGATATTATGAGTATAGCCGAAGATATGCTGGTCACCCTTTTTAAAGAAATTTTCGGTTCCCAGCTATCCATCCCTTTTCCCAAAATGACCTACGATGAAGCCCTTGACCGTTTCGGTATTGATAAACCGGATACCCGTTTTGACCTGGAGCTGAAAAATATCTCCGATATTGTGGAAACCTCAAATTTCAAGGTTTTTGCAAATGTTGTTAAAAAAGGGGGGATTGTAAAAGGACTTAATGCAAAGGGATGCAGCAGCTTTTCAAGAAAAGAGATCGATGACCTCACAGACTTCGTCTCAATCTATCGTGCTAAAGGACTGGCCTGGATCAAAGTAAAGGAGAACGAATGGCAGTCACCCATTGCCAAGTTTTTTACAGATGAGGAAAAAGAGGCTCTATCCAAACGCCTTGATATGGAGCCTGGAGACCTTGTCTTTTTTGTGGGTGACACTATCAAAATTACAAACGAGGCATTGGGACATCTTAGAAATCATATAGCCCAAAAAACCGGACTGATAGATAAAAAATCATTCAACTTTTTATGGGTGACACACTTTCCCCTTGTTGAATATGATGAAGTGGAAAAAAGATACCAGGCATTGCACCATCCATTCACCGCTCCCCTGGAAGATCACGTAAACAGACTTAAAGATGATCCTCTTTCTGTAAAATCCCGAGCCTATGATCTTGTTTTAAACGGATCCGAAATAGGCGGCGGAAGCATCCGTGTCCATGAGAAAGATCTACAGGTAAAAATCTTTGAAACTTTGGGAATGGATCAGGATACATACGAAAAAAAATTCGGATTCCTCCTTTCCGCCCTGGAATCAGGGGCACCCCCCCATGGAGGAATGGCCTTTGGCTTTGATAGACTTGTGATGATTTTATGCGGAGAAACATCAATTCGTAATGTCATCCCGTTTCCAAAAACCCAAAAAGCAACGTGCCTGATGACAGATGCGCCGTCAACGACAAGTAAAGCTCAGCTGGATGAATTGTCTCTAAAAATAAAATTGCCAAAAAATAATTGAAAAATATATCTTTTTCTTGACTTCGCACAAAAATCCTACTATATATAATGCTTTCCATTCCCCAGTAGCTCAGTTGGCAGAGCGGGTGGCTGTTAACCACCAAGTCCGCGGTTCGAGTCCGTGCTGGGGAGCCAAAAAATAATAAGGCCTTTTTTTCTTCGG